>Ga0302319_10000022_pt1 | contig 258437 bp, 205 predicted proteins | sample Bog_T0_2_FD_203319 | JGI IMG/M metagenome (GOLD analysis project Ga0302319, IMG submission 203319) | Peat permafrost microbial communities from Stordalen Mire near Abisko, Sweden - Bog_T0_2 | ecosystem: Environmental > Terrestrial > Soil > Wetlands > Peat | place: Sweden: Abisko, Stordalen... | reverse complement strand
TACGCATCAAGCACCCCTTTTACTGGCAATGCCTGCAAGGCTGGATACCGGGGTCGTGGCTAGCGTTTTCCCCGGGGAGGAGTCGCACCTCCTTGATGAACGCGACCTTGCCAGGCCGCAACCCCCAAGGATTTCGCCGAGCCCGGCCTGTTCGCCGGGGCGGTACGGTCGCTCTCCATCGCCGGCCCCGACAAGCGCACCCTGACCTTCACCTTCCCTACCCCGACCCGGGTGCTGGTCCAGGACAACCGCCGCTGGGGGCAGAGCTTCTCCCTGCGCCTCGAGCTCACCTCGACCATCAAGCGCGGCGAGACCGCCTCGCTCGCCTTCCAGCTGGGCACGCCCGACCACCTCGAGCTGGACTTCGATCGTCCGGTCACCATCCAGCGCGGTGCCGAGTGGGTGCCCCTGGAAGGCGGTCTTGAGATCGTGCCCGGCTCGGCGCTCGATTTCTCCACCGTGCTGCATCGCCACCCGGCCATCGGCGCCTCTGACCGCATCATCGCCCGCGCCGACGGCCAGTTCGCCGACCAGCACGATCCCAGCACCGCGCTGCGCTTCTATGGCGTCAATCTGTGTTTCTCGGCGCAGTACCTCAGCCACGCCGAGGCTGATCAGCTCGGCGACCGCCTGACTCGGCTGGGGTACAATGCCGTACGCATCCACCATTATGAGGATGGCCTGACCCTCGGCCGTCCAGGATTCGCGTTCGATCCCGAGGCGCTGGATCGCCTCGACTACCTGCTCGCCGGCCTGGGAAAACGCGGCATCTACATCACCACCGATCTGTTCGTCTCGCGCACCATCCACGGCTCCGACCTCGGACTGGCCGAGGGCCTGCCGATTAATTTCAAGATCCTGGTCCCGGTCTATCCGGCCGCCTTCGAGAACTGGAAGGCGTTCACCCGGGCGCTGCTCGAACATCGCAATGCCTACAACATGCGGCGCTACGGCGATGATCCGACCCTGGCCTGGCTGTCGATGATCAATGAGGGCAACTTCGAGAACTACTACGGTGACATCCTGCGCCTACCGGGCTGGAGCGCGGCCTTCGCCCACTGGCTGCAAGAGCGCTATGCCGACCGCAGCGCGCTCCAGTCGGCCTGGGGCATCGAGCTGACCGCGGGCGAGGATGCGGCGCAGGGCAGCATCGCGCTGCCCAAGGACTGCAATGATGGCAGTCGCCGCAGCCGCGACATGCTGCAATTCCTCTCCATCACCGAGCATGAGATGTTCACCCGCATGGCCGGCTTCATCCGCAAGGACCTCGGCTGCGCGGCGCTGCTCACCAACACCAACGCCTGGACCAATCGCCTCACCGGTCAGCTGGCGCGCTGCGACTATGATTACGTGGATGACCACTTCTATGTCGATCATCCCGCCTTCCTCGAGCATCCATGGCAGCTGCCGAGCCGCTCGAGCAACGCCAATCCCCTGAGCCATGGCGCGCTGGGGGGATCATCGAGCTGCTTCGTGCGCCTGTGGGACAAGCCCTTCACCATCACCGAGTACGATTACTGCGCCCCCGGCAGCTACCGCGGCATGGGCGGGCTGCTGACCGGAGCGCTGGCGGCGCTGCAGGGCTGGGCCGGGATCTGGCATTTCGCCTACAGCCATGCTGAACAGGCGGAATTCGGCATCGCCCGCATGGACTACTTCAACCTCGCCAGCGATCCCCTCAGCCAGGCCGCCGATCGCGCCGCCTTGGCGCTCTTCGTGCGCGGCGACCTGCATCCCGCCGTCCATCGGGTGGCGTTGACGATGAAGGGCGTCGAGCTCGATGAGCCCGCCTCGGCCAATCCCCATCTCGCCCCGTCCTGGGATGACCTGGCCTGGACCACCGGCATGGGCAGCCTGGTGGTGCGCGGGCCCAAGCCGGCGCCGGCCTTCGATCTCACCTTCGCGGTGGCCCGCAGCGGCACGCCCGAGCCGGGAGCCGTCGATCCGTATGCACATGGCAGCGACGCCGTCCTCGACGCGCTGCGCGGCGCGGGCATCGCCCCGGCCATCAGCGGACCGCCGGCGGAGCGGACGCTGCGCAGCGATACCGGGGAGCTGGCCATCGATACCGCCGCCGGCACGCTGGTGATCGACACCCCGCGCACCGCCGGCGGCTATGCCGAAGGCGGAGGAGCCATCCAGGCGCGGCGCGCCGGAGTGGCGATCAGCGCCCTGAGCACCGGTGCCACTGTCTTCGTCATCGCGCTCGACGACCAGCCGATCGCCCGCAGCCGGCACCTGCTGGTCACCCATCTGACCGATGTGCAGAACAGCGGCATGCGCTTCGCCGAGAGCGCGCGCCGCACGCTGCTCGACTGGGGCGGCCTGCCCTACCTGGCGGCCGCCGGCACGGCGCACGTCGAGATTACCCTCGACCAGCCCGGAACGCTCGCAGTCTGGGGGCTGACGACCACCGGCAAGCGAACCGCCGAGGTGCCGGCCGAGGTGCTCGCGGGTCGGCTGGCCTTCCAGGCCGACGTCGCCTGTCCTTCCGGCGCACGCCTGCTCTACGAGATCGCCCCCCGGTGAAAAGCGCGGGAGGCGGGCACGTATGATTTGGGAGCACCCTGCGATTGACAGGCCCGGGGGGCCGTGATCATCACCCGCCGGCGATATCCACCTCGGCTGACAAATTTCACGCGATCAACCGTTCCTTCCACCACCACGCCACACGGAGTTCACCATGTCCCTCGTCCAGAAGAAGGCCCCCGACTTCAAGGCCACTGCTGTGCTGCCCGATGGCAGCTTCAAAGACATCAAGCTCAGCGATTACAAAGGCAAGTGGGTCGTCCTGTTCTTCTACCCCCTCGACTTCACCTTCGTCTGCCCGACCGAGATCATCGCCTTCAGCGACAAGATCAAGGATTTCCACGGCATCGGCGCCGAAGTCATCGGCGTGAGCGTGGACAGCCACTTCACCCACCTGGCCTGGCGCAATACCGCGCGCAAGGACGGCGGCCTCGGCGAGCTCGGCTATCCGCTGGTCGCCGATCTCAATAAATCGATCGCCCGTGATTACGGCGTGCTGATCGAAGATGCCGGCATCGCCTTGCGCGGGCTGTTCATCATCGACCCCGAGGGCGTCATCCGCGCCGCGACCGTGCATGACCTGCCGGTCGGCCGCAACGTCGAAGAGGCGGTGCGGGTGATCAAGGCGTTCCAGTTCGTCGCCAAGCATGGCGAAGTGTGCCCGGCCAACTGGACCGAGGGCAAGGCGACCATGAAGGCCGATCCCAAGGGCGCCAAGAGCTACTTCTCGTCCGCCAACGCCAAGTAGTCGGCCGGCGGCGTGCCTGAGACGCCATCTGGCAGACCGCCTACGACCATCCGACCTCCGGCCCGTCCGGAGGTCGTGATGTTCCCATTCTCCCCCTCCGCCGCCCGGGCCGGGCGCATCGTGTATCACAGAGGCACGAAGCAGACCGCACCGCTTTCCGTGCCTCGCCAGTCCGATACCCATTCTCAGGGAAACCGGACTCAAGCTCTGACATGAGCTTCCAGCCGCCGTCGCCCCAAGGAGTTGCCATGGCCAAGAACATCAAGCAGGACGACCAGATCGTCGACATCTCGGCGTCCCTTGAACAGCTCGGCGAGACAACCACCGCTGCAGAGCTGGTGCGCACCAAGGGCCAGAGCAAGAAAGTCCGGATCATCAGCGAAAAGAAGCTCATGGACTGGATACTGGCGCTGCTCAACCAGCACCTCGCCGGGAAGGCCGACGCATTCAGCGATCAGGAGAAGGAGGAGCTGCTCAAGAAGACCCAGGATGAGCTGGCCCGCCGCATCAAGCGCGAGCAGCAGGCGGAAGCAGAGCGCGATCGCATCAAGTCCGACCTCGATCGCGCCATGGGCACCCTGACCAATACCAAGGCCACCCAGGAGGAGCTCGACCAGGCGATGGCCGCCCTCAAGGCCAAGCTCGAAGAAGCCGAGCACATCAACCAGGACCTCCAGCAGGACAACTACGATCTGCACGACCAGCTGAACGAGAAGATGGCCATGGTCTCGACCACCATCGCCGAGAAGGAGCGCCTCAAGGAGACGGTCAAGTACCAGATGCTGCGCTCCAACGCCCTGGTCGAAGGCGTGCTCGGGCTGGATACACAGCTCTACGGCGGCCGCCATGCGGTCGAGAACCCGGTCGACGAGGAGGCCAACGAGGAGCATCAATTCTATCACGACTTCGACGTCGGCACCAAGGTGGTCGAGACGCTGTCGAACGACCTGAGCCGCATGCGCGAGATCGCCCGTGGGGCGCAAGAACGCGCCGATCAGCAGGCCCATGATCCGCGCCTGAACCTGCTCGAGAGCGACCTCAAGATGATCGAGGAGCTCAAGCAGGGCAGTCTGCATGCCCTCGATGTCTCCCAGCCGGTCGCAGGCCTGGTCGAAGCGGTCGAGGGCGCACGCAACGAGACGGCTCTGCTCGAGAAATCGGGCAACGAGGCGCTGGGCGCGGCAGGCGGACGCGAGGAGCAGATCGCCTCGGTGCCGGATGCGGAAGGCGATGCCACTGAGGTCATCGTCGGCGTCACCGGCGTGGTGCGTGAGATGGCCGCCGCGCTCACGCGGGCGCGCCAGCGCATGTCCGCGATGCGCGAGATGGCCGATCAGGCCGATGAGGCGCGCAACACCGCCGAGGATGAGCTGACGCAGAGCCAGGGCGCCCTTGGCAAGGTCCTGCATGTCATCGGCCAGCGTGCCGCGGAACAGCAGATCACCGCACCTTCGACGCTGAGCGATCAGGAGTCCGCCGCCGACGATCGCAGCGCCGCCGCCATCACCGTGGTCAATCAGCTGGGTGCGGGCGGCGCAACCGTGCGCGCGCTCGATCAGCAGCTCGAGTTGATGAACCGCCTGCTCGGCGAGGAGGCCGGCGTCACCATGGCGCCGCTGGGCAATGATCCCAGCCATGAGCTGCTGGTCGCGCGGGTGCGCGAGAACAGCGAAGCGCTCGAACGGCTGCTGCGCGAGAAGAAGGCCGAGCTCGCCGACGCCCTCCACCGCGAACAGGTGCTGGCCGAGCAGCTGCGCCTGGTCGCCAAGGCACGGGCAGCGACCATCACCCCGGAATCCAGCGACGACCATCCGCTCGAGGTCACGCTCAAGAAGCTCGACTCCGCGATCGACAGCCATGCGGCCGGAAACGACCTCATGGAGGCGACCAAGGATGTGCTCGCTGCACTGCATGCAGATGCCGCCAAGGCGCCCAATTCCGCCGACATCAAGCGTCTGGACGAGGAGCGCGGCCGCTTGGCCAGCCAGATCGGCCAGGCCCAGGGCCGTATCGCCGCCCTCGAGCGCGAGGCCATCACCCTGCGCTCCGAACTCGGCGCGGCACAGGCGCACCAGGATGCGCGCCGCCGCTATGATCGGGATGTCGCCAACGAGCTGGTCCAGGCCGCCCGAGGCGATGACCACATGGCAGAGCTGAGCGCCGATCTCGCACTCGGGCTGGAGAACCATTCGCCATCCAGCAGCCAGGACACCGAGGAGCTCTGGCCGCTGGTGCGCCAGAGCCTGACGCTGCTGTCGCGCCGCAAGCTGGATCTCGCCGAGCAGAATGGCCGCCTCGAGAAGGATCTCTCGACCGTGCGCACCCAGTCGCAGGACAGCACCGCCCGCGCCGCCAGCCTGGCATCGGAGAAGGACAAGCTCGCCAAGACCCTGACTCAGGTCCAGCAGCAGGCCCAGGACTTCGAGCGCGATCTGGCACGTTCCAAGTCCGATCTCGATGGCCTGCGCAACCAGATCGCCGAGCAGAGCTCGCGGCGCATCGCCCAGGAGGCCGAACGCAATTCCCTGACTTCCCAGCTCACCAATGCTGAACAGGCCGGCCGCACCCTCGAAGCCCAGCTGGCGCTGACCAAGCAGGAGCTCGAGGAGGCGCTGGCCAAGAGCCGCCGCCAGGGCGAAGCGGATCGCCTGGTGGCCAGCGAACTGGTGCGCGCCGCGCACGGCGACCCCGAGCTGGCAAACGCCACCGCCGATCTCGCTCTCGCGCTGGAGGATTCCTCCTCGAGCGCGCAGCCGATCGACAGCGCCACGGTCGGTGCCCAGGTCAGCGACGCCGTCGCCCTCTTGAGCAAGCGCAAGCAGGCCCTGGCCAGCGAGCTCGAGCAGGTGCGACGCGACAGCGATGCGCTCAAGTGGCAGCTCAAGGAGGCGCATGAGCGCGCCGTCGCCCTCGAGGGCGAACGCGACGAGATGGCCGCCAGCGGCAAGGAAGTCATCAACCTCCTCACCCAGCAGCGCGAACGTTCGCACCAGGAGCTCGAAAGCCTGCGCGCCGCGCATGAGCAGGCTCAGAACCTGCTGGCCCGCCACGAGCACCGGGTAAATGCTGCGGAAACCGCCAATCGCCAGCTCGCCGAGGCCTTGTCGATGCTCGCCGCGCAGGAGAAGGACCAGGCGGGCGTGGAGGATAAGCGCGTCGACCTCGAGCTGGCGCTCTCGCAGCTGCCCGACGAGGGTGAGGATGCGGTGTCGATCCCGGAGGACCTCAGCCTGCAGCTGGCCGCCAGCGGCAAGAAGCTCGCCGAGGCGCTGCTCAGCCGGCGTCAGGCAATGACCAGCACCTTCGCCAAGGCGCAGCGCGACCAGGACAGCCTCAAAACCCAAGTCGAACGCCTGCGCGGCGAGATCACCAACGCCCAGTCGGCGCTCGATGAGCAGGAATCGCAGCTGCGCAGCAGCCAGGCGGAGGTCAAGGCCCTGCGCAACGAGCTCACCTCGCAGGGTGCCGATCTCGCCGGCAAGGTGCAGGAGCTCACCTCGGTGCGTGGCGACATGGCCAGCATCAAGGCCGAGCTGGCAGTCGCCAGCAGCCGGCTGGAAGACCAGGACCGCCGCCTGCAGCAGACCATCCATCAGCTCTCGGATGCCCGACGCGAGCAGGAGCGGCTGCAGACCGAGATCAGCGAGAGCCAGCAGCTCCATGAGACCTCGGTTGCCACCCAGACCCAGCTGATCAATGCCCTGCGTTCAATGACCAACCGCAACGACGTCTCACCGGCGCTGGCCAAGTCCCTGACCGAAGCCGACTATTCCGACCCCCTGAGCAAGGCCTCGCAGAAGCTCGAGATGGCACGTGGCGCCGGACCGGACCAGCTCGCCATTGCCGGCCTGGCCTACGTCCAGGCATTGCGCGATCGCGTGCAGGCGCTGGTGGAGCGCCATGACGAGCTGAAGGTCCAGCAGACATCCAGCCAGGCCACGACGCACGATCTGCACAATGAACTGGCGGCGATCCGCGCCTCAGTGGTCGACCGAGACCATGAGATCCGCAACCTGACCGGCGTGGTCGACAAGGCCAAGCAGGAGCAGAGCGATCTGGTTGCGCAGCTGATCGAGCAGCGGCGCGCCCACGATGCCACCGCAGCCAGCCTCAAGCAGTTCCAGGAGCAGCTGCGGCTGACCCAGGCCGAGCTCGCCGACTACCAGGCGCGCGACGGGGCATCGTCCGGACATTACAGCAGCGACAACGATCGGCTGCGTTCCGAGGTGGACCGCGAACGCCAGGCGCGGGAAAAGCTCGAAGCCGAGTTCAGCGAGCTGCATGAGCAGCTCGGCTCGCTCGAGGCCCGCCTGCGCGCCCAGCGCGATGAGTTCACCAGGCGCCTCACCGAGCGCGATGGCGTCATCCAGCAGAAGGACCGCCAGCTGGATGAGCTGTCCTCGCAGCGCAGCGACGCCAAGAGCCTGGAAGCACAGGTCGGCGCCTTGAGCAAGGAGCTCAATGCCGCGAATGACCGCATCAAGGAGCTGGAGGCTGCCTACGGCGTCCATGCCGGGGTGGCGAGCAAGAGCGGCGATTTGGCCCGCGAACTCAAGCACCTCCAGGCCGAACGCGACCTGCTGCGCGAGAAGCATCGCCAGACCGAGTCCGACCACACCGAGGCGGTCAGCATCTCCGCCCAGCTGACCACCCAGCTCGAGGAGAAGCGCAAGGAGCTCGCCGGCGCGCGGGAGAAGTTCTCCAAGGAGCTGGCCGAGGAGCGTGAACGCTCCCAGGCCATGCGCGAGGAGTTCCGCAAGCTCAAGGAGGAGGTCGTCGGGCTGCGCGCGCGCATCCGCCGCCTCACCGATCCGGGCACCGCCTCAGGCGGCTTCCAGACGATCAAGGACAAGTAGCGCGACCACGCGGGAGTGGCAGTGGCGTGCGGCAGCCGCCGGACTGGCCGTGGCAGCCAGCCGCCCTGCAGGCGCCGCGGGCGCGGTCCAGCAGCAGTCCAGCCCCCCGCTAGGCGGGGCTGGAGGTGAGGCCTAGAACTTGGTGATGTCCTCGGTCTTGTCCTTGAGGCTGGCCTCGGCCTTGGCCTCATGCTGCTTGAGCAGCTCCGAGATCTTCTCGCCGGCCTTCTTGATCGCATCCTCGGATGCCTTTTCGGCCTTGCCCTTGGTCTCGATGGCCTTGATCACATCGCGCCGGAGATTGCGCATGCTGACCTTGCACTTCTCGCAGGATTCCTTGGCCTGGGCGGCGAGCTGCTTGCGCCGTTCGCTCGACAGCGATGGCACCAGCAGGCGGATGACCTGGCCATCGCTCTGCGGATTCATGCCGAGCTGGGCCTCGCTGAGCGCCTTCTCGATCGCCTTGATCAGGCCCTTGTCCCATGGCTTGATCAGCAGCTGGGCCGGCTCCGGCACGGTGATCGAGGCGCACTGAGCGATCGGCAGCATGCTGCCATAGGCATCGACCTGCACATGCTCGATCATGGCGGTGCTGGCGCGGCCGGTGCGGATATGCTTGAAATCATTCGCCAGGGCGACGAGCGATTTCTCGAATCGGGTTTTGCAGTCGGCAATCTCGGCGTCGAAGGCCATGGCGTCTCCTAGGAATGTCGCACAGGGGTCATCGCAGCTCGCCCACCAGCGTCCCCGGGGGGTTGGGTCCGAGCGCCTGGGAGATCATCCCGGCAGCGGTCATGTCGAAGACCCGCACATTGATGTGCTGGTCGCGGCAGAGCGCAAAGGCGGCGGCGTCCATGACCCCGTAGCGGCCCTCGATCGCCTGATCGAAGGTCAGGAAGTCGAAGCGCTTTGCATCGGTGACCTTCTTGGGATCCGCGGTGTAGATGCCATCGACCTTGCTGCCCTTGAGCAGTTCGTCGGCACCGATCTCGGCCGCCCTCAGGGCGGCCGCGGTATCGGTGGTGAAGAACGGATGCCCGGTCCCGCCGCCGAATACCACCACCACGCCGTCGGCCAGCCAGGCGAGCACCTGGGCGCGATCATACAGCCGGCACACATTGGGGATGCCGTGCGGACCGACCACCTCGCAGCGGCCACCGAGCCGCTCGATGCCGTCCTTGAGCGCCAGGGCATTGATGAGGGTGGCGAGCATGCCCATGTAATCGCCGCGGGTGACGTCTGCGGCGCCTGACTTGAGGTCGACACCACGCACGATGTTGCCGCCGCCGATGACCAGGGCGATCGGGGCGCGCGGCAGGCCGTTGAGGATCTCGCGGCACACGCGCGCAAGCTCCCGCATGTCGAATGTCTCAGCATGCGACCCGAGCGCCTCACCGGAGAGCTTGAGGAGGCGTGGCCTGGCGGTGGGGAGCTGGGGCATCGACAGCATCCTAAAACCCGCCAGGGCGGCGCAAGGCCGGCACCTGGGGGGACGTACCGGCTCGCGCCCCTGGCCGCTGCCCGCCAGGCGCCTGGGAGGCTAGTAATTGACGCGCACCTCGCCCGGGGCGCTGATCCTCCCCTTGACCAACTGCCCGTCGATGCTGCGGCGCACCGAGATCACATCGCCCACCTTGCCATCGCCCAGCGCTTCGCCGGAGGCGGTGACTTCGATGCCGGTCGAGACGTACACCAGGCTGACCGAGGCTCCGCCATGGACATCGAGATGCGGCTTGAGCAGACCACCGACCAGCGGCGTCCCCTCGGCGATGTCCCCGCGCGCGCTCTGCCCCACCAGCCCATCGGCCTCTCCAGGGGCATAGCGGCTCACCGCATCGACAGCCACGCGCATCGAGCGGACGTCGGCGGCGGCGATGACATCGCCCTGGTGGATCACATGAGCCGCCACCGCCACGCTGCGGTAGCGCACCACCGACAAGGTCACCAGGGTGCGCCCCAGCTCCACCTCCCCGCGCATCACGCGCACGCGGTAGGGGATCTCCCCGCTGACGCGGTTGTCGAGCGCATCGGCCACTAGGCGGATGCCCTGCGCATCGTCAGGGACGGTCAGGGCTCCGCCATCGCGCAATCGGGTCGCCTGGGTCTCGCTCGCAGTATCGGCACTGGCTGCCGCGATGGCGGCCGACACCAGCTCGGCGGCGCTGACCACCAGTGCCCGGCGCGAGACCAGGCATTCGCCGGTCAGGCTCTGGATGCGCCCAGGCGCCACCGCCAAGACCGCAGTGCGCACCTGGGCAGCGCTGATGCGGTGCTGTGCGAGATCGGTCAGTTCGACCAGCGTCAGCGTCGACACCCTGGCCACCAGCTGCTCGTCGCCCTCAAGCTGCGCGACATCCCCCAGGGTGGCGATGGCCCCCTGCACCTCGACATGGGAGCGCAGGGCGATGCGCACACCCTCGGCGCAGCACAGGACCGGCGCGAGGGCGAGGGCGAGGAGCAGGAAAGCGGCGCGGACGACCACGTTCAGGTCACCAGCTGATTGGCGGTCTCGAGCATCTGGTTCGCGGTCTGGATGCTCTTCGAGTTCATGTCATAGGCACGTTGGGCGACGATCAGGTTGACCAGCTCGGTGACCACCTGGACATTCGACTGCTCGATGTTGCCCCCGAGGATGGTGCCCAGACCGTTGGCGCCAGGAGTGCCGACCTGCGGCTGACCCGAGGCCGACGATTCAGTGTAGAGATTCTGCCCGCGGGCGAGCAGGCCGGGCTCATTGAGGAACCTGGTCAGCTGGAGAGTGCCGATGGTCTGCGCCTGGGTATTGCCGGGCAGCAGGGCGGTGACCTCGCCAGTGGTCGAGACGCTGATGCTGCTGGCGGTGGCGGGGATGGTGATGGCGGGATTGAGCAGGTACCCATCTGGGGTGACCAGATGCCCATCGGCGTCCGGTGCGAAGTCGCCTGCACGGGTGTAGGCGGTGGTGCCATCGGGCATGGTCACGGCGAAGAAGCCATCGCCGATGATCGCCATGTTGGTCGCCTGCCCGGTGGACTGGATGCTCCCCGGCGTGAACAGCCTGGGCGTCGAGCTCAGCCGCACGCCATTGCCGATCTGGCTGCCGGTGGGATTGCGACCGGTATCGCCGGCACGCACACCCGGCGCCGTGGTGGTGTCGTAGAACAGGTCCTGGAAGTCCCCGCGCTGCGATTTATACGCGGTGGTGTTGACGTTGGCGATGTTGTTGGAAATGATGTCGACGTTGGTCTGTTGAGCGGCCATGCCGCTCGCGCCGATCCATAATGCTCGTGGCATGGGTGGTCCTCGCTGGTGGTGTCAGGGGTGTCAGGAGAGCCCGCGCAGCAGATCGACCAGTCCGGAACCGGCCTTGTACTGCTCGCGGAATGCCCGCTGGGCTGAATCATAGCGCCGCTCGCCAGCCATCATCAAGGCGAGTTGCTGCAAGGAGTCGACATTGGAACGCTCCAGCATCCCTTGCTGGACCACCGTTCCGGTGGCGTCGGCCTGCACCTGGGTGCCCGGGTCGAAGTACTGGCCATTCACCGCCGCCATGTGGTCCAGCCTGGCGACCGTGACGATGCGCAGCTGGTCGAGCACAGTCTCGTTGACGACGCCGTTGTTCAGGCTCGCGACGCTGATGTTCCCGGTCTTGCTGACCGACAGCTGGCCGGCGTCCTGGGGGACGGTGATCGGGCCGCCCTGTCCGAGTACCAGCCACCCTTCGGGCGTCACCACCCGACCGAGGCTGTCGGTGTTGAAGTGGCCTGCGCGCGTCAGCAGGTCGCGTCCCTGGTCGTCGCGGACCTTGAAGAAGCCGGAGCCGTTGAGGGCGAGATCGAGCGGTGCAGCGGTGGTCTCGAGACTGCCTTCGGCGAAGGAATAGAAGCTGCCGGCGTTCAGCACCCCAGCCCCGCCAGATCCGCTGATGTCCCCGCCCGACCCGCGAGCGGCCATCAGCTCGGCGAAGGTGGTGCGCAGGGCGGTCTCGCTGCGGTAGCCAGCCGTCTGCAGGTTGGCGAGGTTGTGCGCCACCGCCTCCTGATTCCTGGTCTCGACCACCATGGCGCTGGCTGCCGAATAGATGCCTTTGGGCATGGGACCCTCCTGTGCAGAACCTGCACATCACGGCACCCTGCGGGCACCGGCCGATCCACCATCGCACATGGGATGCCAAGAGCGCCGGTATCCCTGCCTGCTTCCTACCCCCCTGCTGGGAGTGCTCAGCAGGCGGCCTGCCGACGCGCGACACCTCCGCCAGGTGACGCATCGCAACAGCCCTCTCAGGACGATCTTAGGTGAGGTCTTCCCGATGGAGACCGAACCCTGGCCGCCCAGACACAGGGTTTCCGACTACGTCCGTCCAGCAGCTTCCGGCAGCACCGCCCTCCTTCCCACCCCACGTCGAACAATGCAACATCAGTGACCTCTTCCCAGTGGTTATCCCGTCGGCAGACGATCGCTCTGCCAGCATGCGGTGGCGCTCAGGGCCGCAGCGGCGATGCCGCAACTGCCGCTGCCTGGGGAGACCACCCCAGGGTCTGACGCTCACGCCTGCTGCACTGCTGTGTGCAGCACTGCTGACCGTGGTCGTGCTGGCGGACGTGATACACTGGGCGGTCACGCTCACTCGAGGCAGTACCGGGGGCAACGCACCAGAGACCAGGTGGCTCGAGCCCGCTACCGTCCCGGCGCCAGCGACGGCGGTCATCCCTGCTGACATCGGCCAGTTCTCCGCTTGTCCTGCCTGCGGATGCGGTCGAGCACCCCATGATTGGCGGCGATGACCTCCCGGAACAGCGTCAGGAGGCGCGCCGCCACCGCTCGCGGCGGACCCGGCAGCGGTACGGCACGCTGGTACTGCTCCCCCAGGAGGATGATGAGGTCGCGATTGGCGGCGAACACCCCGCGGAAAACGGGCAAGTGGGCGCCCTGGAAGCGGGCGAGGAGCGCGTCCACGCGGATCGTGCTCCTGGTCTGGCTGGCCCCGCCCAGCAGGGCGAGGATGCGCGACGCGCAGAGGCATTCCGCCATCGCCAGGGTCATCAGGGATTTCGCCTGGCGGGCTGCAGGTGCAGATGCCTGCTCATCGAAGAAGCGCAGGGTCTCGCTCTTGAGCGCAAAGAGATCGTCGGTTATCATCGTCATGGCTCCAGATAATCATCAGCACGGACTGGCTTGCTTCAGCATGCCGCCGCGGCAAGGCGATGATGCTCACTGCCATGCCGACGAGGACATCGCCGAACTGCTGCGATCGTGAGCGACCGGGCGCTGGAGGCAACGCAGGCGATGCGATCGCGATCACATGCAGAGCGGTGCCTGATCACCATGGCAGTGCATGCCGGCCGCTGGTCGCCGACCTCCCCAAGCGATGTGCACATCGAGCTGCCAGCCACAAGGGGATCGCATGATGCCGAGTTGAGAGCTGAGCCGGCCGCACACCGACCACCTTCACTATGCGAGCCGCTCAGCGCGCGGAGATCCCCACGAGCTTCTCCATCGCCACCGTGCCAGGGGGGTTGCCGGCCTTGTCCCATTGCAGCTGCAGCCACGCCTGCGCATCCGTCTCGCACCCGACCGGGTCATCATAGATCCACGGAGTCGAATCGTCACTGCGGCAGACCATGAAGCGCGTGCGCATGGTCCGATCCGGCACCAGCATGACCTCGTAGCTTTCGCTCGCCCTGCCGTCGGAGGGAGCATAGGTGATCCGATGAGTCGCGGCGAAGATGGACACGGAGTATCCTTTGGCGAGCTGTTCTGGTGGGATGCTCATCGGGCCAGTCCCGTGGCGGTCATGCGAGCCGTCGGCGAGGCGGTTGAAGGTCCGGCGCCTGTCCGCGCGGTGCGCCTGCCCTCCCCAGGCTGGCATAGTCCCAGACATTCCATCGCTCAGGCCTTCCGCTGCATTGCGCAATCGAGTACGCATTGCACGTACACCACCCAGCCGACATCGTCGGCCTGGGCCTCGACCGGGTTGACACGGACGGTGCGCCCGATGCCCTGGAGCGTCATCTGCACCTGCCTCATCGTCGCGCCGGCGGTTGGACCATCCATGCTCGCACTGCTCGTCACCGTCTCCCACCCCTCACGCCGGATGATGGGTGCCGTTGCGGCCATGCCGATGATCAGGTCGTCAGCCAGCGGAGGCAACTTACCGATGAGATCGAACACCATGCGCGCCACGGTGAGGGCGCTTGGCGGATGAATGTGGGGCATACCCTCTCCTGCCATCAATAGTTAATGATCGATTACTTATTCCGTGTTGCCTCACACCCAGCTCGTCCAGATTCGGCGCAGGAGGTCGCGGCTCGATCTAAAAAGCGAAGCGCCACGTCGGTATAACCCAACGTGGCGCTAAAGCTTAAAGAACAGATGAAGAGTGTATTAACGCTTGCTGAACTGGCAGCCGCGACGTGCCTTGCGCAGGCCGTACTTCTTACGCTCGACCATGCGGCTGTCGCGGGTCATCAGACCATGGCGACGCAGCGCCGCCTCGGTGGTGGGATCTGCCTTGGTCAGGGCGCGGGCAATGCCCAGGACGCAGGCGCCGACCTGGCCAGTGATGCCGCCGCCGGCGAGATTGACCCAGACATCGAAACGGGCGTGAGCCTCGGTGACTTCCAGGGGCTTCTTGACCAGCTTCTGCAGCCGTTCGACCGGGAAGTATTCCTCGATCTTGCGGTTGTTGACCAGGACCACCCCGGTTCCAGCAGCCAGGCGCACGCGCGCCACACTGGTCTTACGACGACCGAGACCCCAGATGTATTCCTTACCAGCCATGGACCTATGCTCCGTTTGGACGAATCGACCGCGCTTGAGGACGACCCTCGGGCGCGGGAGGGAGCACCATAGCGAAGGTCCGCCCGCGTCAAGGGCCGAGCAGAGGCCAAGATAGGTTCAGAAGCCCCAGGAGATGTTCCACGACCCGTTCTTCCCGCCACCACCGACATGGATGCCGACGTAGGGACCGTACACCGGGGCATAGGCGCTCTGCCAGTAGGTCGAACGATAGGGCGAGATGCCGCCGTAAGGCGGATAGAGGGGATAGGACTGCTGGACACCGAGATTGGTCTCGGGATAGGGCGGCGAATCGCCAGCCGCAACAGCCGCCTGGGCCGCCGCGATGCGGCGGTTCTCGTCGCGCGCCTGCCGCTCGGCCAGCGCCTCCTCATGCCTCCGGCTTTCGTCGGCGAGGATGGCCTCGCGCTCGGCCCAGGTGACCCAATGGTCGCGGAAGAAGGTCTCGCCATGCGCCACGGCGACCTCGTTCGCCCGCATCCACACCCCATTGCAGCGGACCAGTCCCAGGAATTTGCCGGCTTCGGCATGGCGGCGGTCACGCGCCAGGGTTTCGGTGGCGCATTCCTTGGCCATGATCATGTCGCCCAGGTCGCGGGCGCGTCGGCTCAGCGTCCACCAGTCCTCGGCATCACCCCCCTGGCCAAGTGCGGCGCGCTGGGTGCGCAATGCGGCGAGCGCCACGTCGCTGGCCGACATCCCGTAGGTGATGCGCTCGACCTGGGAACGGTCGAAGTGCTGGATCGCCACCAGCGTCCCCGATCCCGACTTCAGATCGACCGTCTCCGCCCCGGGGGACGACACCACCTCGCCTACCAGCACCCGTCCATCGCGCAAATACACTTCATCCGCCTGCACGCAGGCGGAGCCCAGGATGAGCAGTACGGCACAGGCATTCCCGGTCATCGCGCGCATGATCACTCCACGTCGTGGCACCAATCCACCAGCAAAGGTCCTCACGGTCGGCCCTGTTCGGCTGAGTCCGCCGGCCAGCCTGCCCTCAGGCTGACGCAATTCCCCGGCGTGCAAGCCGCGCGCGCCCAGGCTGGGACGGCGGCACCCCGCAGGTGGAGGGACAAAGAGGGGAAAACAAATGCTGTTCTACTTGACGATTGCAACATTTTGCGATACGATCGCGACCGATCCATTCCAATGGCACCATCTGCTTATTTCCTCGGTATCGATGTGGCCCGCCATGGCCTTGGCCTGGTAGTGCTGTCCGGGGAGGGAACCCAAGTCGCGACCCTGCATCGCTCCTATGGCGGCCAGAATGCCGCCCAGGACCCCCAGGACTGGTGGCGTGCGGCGCGTACCGGCATCAAGGAGATCCTACGGCGGGCCGATGTCCGTCCCGAGCAGATCCGCTGCATCGGCGTCACCGGCGAGAGCGACGGCATGGTCGCTTTGGCCAAGGATGGTAAGGTCCTGCACCCCAGCACCATGGGGGCTGATCCGCGGGTCGAGGCGCAGATCGACCTGCTCAACCGTACGGTGGGCAGCCGCAATCTGCTGAACCTCGCCAGCGGGCCTGCCCACAGCGGCGCCACGGCGGTCAAGCTGCTCTGGCTGCGCGAGACCGAGAAGCGCGTCTGGCATGATCTCGGGGTGGTGCTGGCGCCCAAGGATTTCCTGCGTTACCGCCTGTGCGAGACCCTGGTCACCGACGCTTCCGACGCCGCCGCCACCCTGCTCTTCAATCCCAAGACCCGCGCCTGGTCGAAGCAGCTCATCACCCTGTTGGACTTCAACGTCAACTGGCTACCCGCCATCAACAGCGGCCAGCTCATCGCCGGACGCGTCACCAGCACCGCCGCCCGCGAAGCGGGCCTGCAAGCCGGCACCCCGGTGGTGACCGGGGGCGGGCATGCATCGGCCACCGCCGTCGCCGCCGGAGTGCTCAATCCCGGAGCCGCGCTGATCGAACTGGGCGGCAGCGCAGGGCTGTTCGTGCCCACCAGCGATGCCGTGCGCGATCCCAGCGCCCGTCTCGCCATGAGCTGCCACTGCCTGGCCGGCATCTGGGCCCTGGGCGCAACCAATCTGGCCAGCGCCGAACCGATCGAATGGCTGCAGGAGCATGTCTTCCCCAGCGAAGTGGTGCATGCCCGGCGCAACCAGCGGGATCCGCTCGAGCCGCTCACCGAGCTGGCCGCCGAGGTCCCCCCAGGGTCCGACGGCCTGATCTACCTCTCGACGCACCAGGCTCCGCGCTGCAGCGGCTACATCGGCCTGACCAGCCGCCACGGGCGCGGTCACCTGGTGCGAGCGGTGCTCGAGAGCGCCGCCCTCTCCGTCCGCCATGCGATGACCAGCCTGCACGACCTCAAGCGCGTCCCGGATGAGATCATCGCCACCGGACCGGGCGCGAGCAACAACCTGTGGTGCCAGATCCTCGCCGATGTGCTCGACCAGCCGATCAACGCCATCGCCATGCAGGAGGGTCCGGCCACTGGGGCCGCCATACTTGCAAGCTCGGCCGTCGGTCTGTACAAGACCGTCCAGGACGCGTGCAGCCGCATGGTCAAGTCCAAGGTCGCCTACCAGCCGCGCTCAGCCGCCACCGAGGTCTACCTCTCGCTCGCCCCAGTGGTCGCCCGGCTACCCGCTGCTGCCACCTCGGCACTCTCGCCCAACCCCGCCCCCAGCTCCTCACCACCTCACATCGTAGCCGAAGCGAATGCATGAATACGATCCGCGGACCCCTTGTCGTCCTGCACGCGATCTTCGCCACCGTAATGATCATCGCCTTGCTCGCCCATCTCGGCGAACGTGAGCGGGATGTCGCACGGGTGAAGGCGATCACCCAGCAGGAGCACGACGACACCCTGCGCATGACCCAGGACATCGACCAGCAGAAGGCGCTCCTGGCTGGGCTTTCGAGCAAGGATCCCTATGTGGTCGAGCTGCTTGCACGCGAGCGCATGCAGTACAGCCGGGCGGGGGAGATCTCGCCGCCGCCCGCGCCATCGATTGACAACCTCCGGCACGACGGTAGCAAGTGACTTCCCCACAGTCGGTGGGAGTTTCAGCGTCGCAGTGCGGCTGAGGAGGCCATCTCCCGCTCGCATGAATCCATATCGGGGCGTAGCTCAGCTTGGCTAGAGCGTTGCGTTCGGGACGCAGAGGTCGCAGGTTCAAATCCTGTCGCCCCGACCACTTCCTCCTGCCACGCATCTGCCGGCGGGCAGTTGACAATCAGCAGCCGATGTCCCCAGGAGGCCCATCCCGCAACCCCCCTGCCTGGGTCAACCAGTCCGGCGGCCTCATCCGCGGGTGTAGCTCAATGGTAGAGCGTCGGTTTCCCATACCGAATACGGGGGTTCGATTCCCCTCACCCGTTCCATTCTCCAGCCGGAAATCCCGATGCCTTTGTTTGAAATCCCGGTCGTGGTGCCCTACCGCCTACTGGAGGACGCCGACGGGGTGCTCTATTCGATCCAGGTCCACGCCATCGCCAGCACCGAAGCTGCGGCCCTGGCGATCGCCGGCATGCTGGTCCACGCGCATGCCCGCATCCGCCATCCCGACCGCGTCATCGAGGTGCTGGCCGACCGCGCCAAGATCGGCCAAGTGCGCCAGCAGATCGATGGGCCCTATGCCTACGTGCTGACCCAGGGCAATCGCATCCACCATCTGACCTTCCCCGCACGCATCGACAGCCAGTCGGGCGAGAGCATGGGCAACACCTTCGCCGGCATCGATCCCAAGACCCTCAATGCGGTCCTGATGGACTGCCATGCGCTCACCTACATCAATACCGCCGGGCTGGCCAGCATCGCCGCACATGCCAAGCGCCTGCATCTGCGCCTGTTCCGCATCTCGGAACCGGTGCGCAAGGTGTTCGAGATCGTCGGCCTGCTGCAGATGCTGCGCGTGCACGGGACGCTGCAGTCGGCCCTCGATTCCCTGGTCAGCGAACGCGGTACCGACCTGCCGTAAGCACGCCCGCGCTTCAGCAATTCAGCGCGGCAGCGCCAGTCGCTCGAGCTGAGCGCCCCCCTCGCTGCGCCATGCGCGCAGCAACGCGAGCACCCGGCCGCGCGAGACCTTCATCGAAGCGGTCAACAGGCCATTGTCGATCTGCATCGGCTCATGCAGGAGGTAAACCTCGGTCAGCCGCTGCCACGCAGCGGACTGCTTCTGGTTGACCTCCCGGACCGCCTGCAGCACCATCCTGGCAGGCACGCCAGCGCGGGCTTCGATGACGGCCAGCAGGGCACCGTCGACGGCCACTACTGCATGCTGGATGGCGGGATGGCCATGCAGCGCCGCCTCGAGATCGGCGGCCGAGACCTTTTCGCCGTTGGCGAGCTTGAGCTGATGGTCGGCCCGGCCGGTGAGCTGAAGGCCCGCCTCCGTCCAGGCCCCCAGATCCCCGGTATCGAGCTGCCCGTCGCGCAGGCATGGCGTCTCCTGCCCGTAGTAGCCGCGCATCACGTTGGGTCCGCGTACGAACAACCGGCCATCGCTCGCCCGCACTCCCACCGATACCCCGGGGATCGGCTGGCCGACCACGCCCGGCACGCGCGGCGAGCCGGGCAAGGTGATGGTGCAGCTCGGGCTGGCCTCGGTCAGCCCCCATCCTTCATAGACCGGGATGCGGGACTGCCGGTACCACGCAGAGACCTGCGCTGCCAAGGGGGCACCAGCGGTGAACGCCCAGCGCAGGGCGCCATCGCCGAAGAGCGCCGCCTCCATTGCCAGGGCATGGATCTTGGGCACGCTCATGAACACCGTCGGCCGGACGGTACGCACGGTCTGGATGAAGAGATCGCGCTTGCGCCCGCCACCCGGCACCACCGTCAGGCAGGCGCCGCGCGACAACGACCACATCCGCTCAGCCAGGGCGCCGAAGCTATGATGCCAGGGGAGATAGGCGGCCAGGCGGTCGCCCGGCCCGATCTCCGGCCAGAGCATGGCGAAGGCGGCCTGCTGGCTGCACAGATTGCCCTGGGTGAGCACCACCCCGCGCGGGTGCCCGGTGCTGCCGCTGGTGAACTGGATCAGGCAAGGTGTGTGCTCATCGGCTTGGCGCAGCGCCTCCCGTCCGGGCTGCCGGCACATCTCCAGCAGGCGGTCGGTTGCCAGCACCTCGCAGCCGGCCGGCACGCAGGCTGCCAGAGCCGCATCGTCAAGCAGCGCCACCGCCGGCTCGACCTGCGCCAGCATCTCGCGCAGGCGCGGCGCCGGGAAGCCGGTGAACACCGGGACGGCGATCGCCGCCAGCTTCCAGGCCGCCAGTTCACCGAGCAGATGCTCGAGGCTGTTGTGCGCCAGGATGGCGATGCGCCCGCCCGGGGGCACACGGTCCGCCAGGCGCCCGGCCAGGCGCGCAGACCAGGCATCGAGATCCCGCCAGGTGCAGCTCCGCCCGGCATCGATCAGGACGACCTGATCGGCGTGCTCGGCAACCAGGCTGGCGACCAGTGCCGCGAGGGTGCGGGGATAGGGCTGCAGCTGCAGGCCGCTGCGCCAGATGATGGTGTCGCAAAGCGCGGATGCGCATTCTCCGGCCTGGGTGCCGCTCTGGCGACGTTGGGACTCGCGTGGCATGCGGTCTGGGGATTATGCCGCTGGTGGCGCGCGCACACCTGAAATCCGCTCGTGGGCCGGAGCCTCGGCGAGCGGGCAGCCCCTTGCGAGCAGCGCCTCTGGCGGGAGGGTGTGGCCCATGCCACGAATCATCGGCTGCGCCGTCGCCACCCCGCAGGGGTCCCTCGACGCAACCATCCACGCCCTGCGCGCCGCGCATGGACAGCCTGGGGAGCTCGCGGGGGAGTTGATCGGCCTGCTGCATGCCCTCAGCCTCGAGGCGCTCGCTGGGCTGCGCCCCGACCTGGTAGTGCTCGCGACCACCAAGGGCGATTGCGACCGCTGGTGCACCGCGCTGCTCGCCGAGGGCGGCGGCCTGGAAGGCGGCCCGGCATGGCTGGCACGCCAGCTCGGGGAGCGCCTCGCCGCCCCGGCCTTCGCGGTCAGCTCTGCCTGCGCGAGCAGCCCCCTTGCCGTCGGCGTCGCCGCGCGCTGGTTGCTCGCCGGACGCGCCCAGCGGGTGCTGGTAGTCGGAGGCGACCGCTCCGGCGCCTTCGTACGCGACGGCTTTTCTGCCTTGCGCGCCATCGACCCCGTGGGGTGCCGCCCCTTCGATGCCGATCGGGTCGGACTGCGCCTCGGCGAGGCGGCAGCGGCGCTGCTGCTGGCGCGGGACGATGACGCCGGCTCCGGCCCATTCCTCCAGGGATGGGGTGCCAGCATGGATGCCAACCATCTCACCGGCCCGAGCCGTGATGGCGCTGGCCTCGCCCTCGCCTGCACCCGCGCCCTGGAACGCGCTTCGAGCGGGCCCCCAGCGCTGATCATCGCCCACGGAACAGGGACGCGCTACAATGACGACAGCGAGAGCCTGGCCTATGCGCGCGCCTGCCCGGGCGTGCCCCTCACCGCGCTCAAGGGGCTGATCGGGCACAGCCTGGGCGCATGCGGGCTGGTGGAGCTGGCGATCGCCCAGGAATTCCACCGCCGCGGCCGCTGCGCCGGCGTGGTCGGGCTGACACGCCAAGGCTGCGCCGGCGCGGTCGAGGTCCTGCCACCGGGGAGCCATGACCTCGCGCCGGGAGCGATCCTCTCTGCCAATGCCGGATTCGGCGGGCTGAACGGTGCGGTGGTGATCGGCGATCGCCCCGCACCCGCTCGAGCGGTAGCCCGCCACGAGTGCACCACGGTGGTCGAGATCATGCCCGACTGCTGGATGCGCCGGCGTGCAGGCGGCAGCCCGGAACGCACACCCTGGAGCGAGCCGGGTGACGGGGGGGCCCTCCCCCGCCTGGGCGCCCGCGAGGTGACGGGCAGCGCCGATGCCAGCTGGGGGCGCATGGATCTCGCCTGCCGCGCCCTGGTCGCGCTCGGCCACCTCCTGGGCCCTCTGCCCCGCGAGTGCGCGCTGGTGCTGTGCAGCGAATCAGGCTGCGCGGCGACCGATCGCCTGTACGAGCTCGAGCGCCGCGCTGGGCATGCCGATCCCCAACGCTTCGCCTACACCCTGCCCAGCACGCCGATCGGCGAGACCAGCATCCGCCTCAAGCTGCAGGGTCCCGGGCTGGTGCTGCTGGGAGCCGACGAGCAGCAAGCACGGCAGGTGGCCGAGGACCTGCTCGCCGATTGCCCGGCGGTAGTCCTCGCCTGGGTCGAGGCCGATCGCCCGCCGCACCGGGCCTACGCCGAGCTGTGGCAGGTGCGCTGACCCGGCCAGCGGACCGGGCTGCCCTTGCGCCGATGGCGACCGGGCTACCCTGGCAGCGATGAACGACTCCCAGCGGATACTGGCCGAACGCATCATCGCCGGGCTCAATCTCGAGGATCTCAAGCCCGCCGACATCGACCCGCAGGCCCCGCTCTTCGGCGAGGGACTCAAGCTCGACAGCATCGATGCCCTCGAGCTGGCGGTGATCGTCGAGCGCAACTACGGCATCCGCATCCCGAACATGGATGTCGGCAAGCAGGCCTTCGCCAGCCTCGCCGCCCTCGACGCCTTCATCACCAGCCAGCCGCGCAGCGCGCCTGCGGCCCCCCGATCATGATCCTCGATGCCCTGAGCGCCTCGGCACGCTATCAGTCCCTGCATCCGCATTTCGCCGCTGCCTTCGCCTGGAGCTCCTCGGACGAGGTCGAGACCATAGCCAATGGCCGCTACCCGCTGATCGGCGAGCAGCTCTTGGTCATCGTCGAAACTGGCCAGACCCTGGCGAGCGAGCGCAAGCGCTTCGAATCCCATCGCCGCTACATCGACATCCAGGTCAATCTCGCCGGCTCGGAGATCATGGAGTGGATGCCCGCTGCGGCGTTGCAGGTCAGCGACGATTTCACCAGCGACGGCGACATCCGCTTCTACCACCAGCCCGAGCGTCCAGCCACCCGCCTGCTGGTGCAGCCGCGGCATTTCGCCATCTTCTATCCCGAAGACGCGCACAAGCCGTGCTGCCACCCCGGCGCCGCCCCGGTTGCCTACCGCAAGCTGGTGTTCAAGGTCGAGCTCACCCTGACGCGCTGACGCTGCGGCATCGCGAGGCTCATGGGAAGATGCGCTCAGGGCCTGATGCTTCGGCCTATCCTGCCCGGCCATTCCGGCTCATTCAGTTCAGGCCAGCCATTGCGGGAAAACCACGGCCGCAACCGTGGTTTTCCCGCGACTGAAATGCCCAAGAGAGGACTCGAACCTCCGACCTCCGCTTTACGAAAGCATTGCTCTACCACTGAGCTACTCGGGCGGGCGATGCAAACCTATGGTGGGTGCAGCGTCCCGCAAGCCCGCAGGATCGCGCGCAGGCCGCCTCAGATACCCACCTCGACCACGCCATCGATGACCCGCACCGGGTAGCACGAGGTGCGGAAGCCGGCAGGCCCCTGGACCACCTCGCCAGTGGCCAGGCTGAAAGTCCAGCCATGACCGATGCACATCACCGCGCCATCGGCCACCGGGCCATTGACCAGGCTCACGCCGGCATGGGGGCAGGGGTCCTTGAGCGCATACCAGCCGCCCTGGTGATGGTAGACGCCGATGCGGCGCGCCTTGATCTGCACCATCCGGGCCGTGCCCTCCGGCCAATCGACCTGGGCCCCGACCGCGATCCAGCGCAGCTCGTCCGCCAGGCTGTCGCTCATGGCGTCGCGGGCCTGGCGAAGGCGTGATGGGTGAGGTCGAGCTCACCCTGCGAATCGGTGCGCGTGTGCGTCCCGACGCTCGCCTTGCGCGCCTCGGCAGCGGTGGCGATCAGGTTGCCGACCAGGAGCAGGTTCTGCAGCTCCCAGCCGTCGCGGTTGCGGAATTCGCCGCGCGCCTGGTGGCGGGACCAGAACGCCAGCGTGCGCCGCGCCATGGCCAGATCGCTGGCCGTGCGCTCGATGCCGACCTGGCGCCACATCAGCGAACGCACGCTGCGCACCAGGTCCGGGACATCGAGGGTCTCCGGCGCCGGCTCGCCCTTGGGCATGGTGATGCGCATGCGCCCGGGCGGGCCTCCCGCCTTGGCCGCCTCGATCCCCGCGCGCCTTCCCATCACCAGGCCCTCGAGGATGCTGTTGGATGCCAGGCGGTTGGCCCCATGCAGGCCGGTGCAGCCGGCCTCGCCAGCGGTCCACAGGCCGGCCAAGGAGGTCGCCCCGCGCACATCGCTGCGCACTCCGCCGCAGTGGTAGTGGGCGCTGGGATGAACCGGGATCCATTGGCGGGCGATGTCGATGCCGAAGCGCGCGCAGGCCTGCGCGATAGAGGGGAAGCGTTCGGTGAGGAAGGTGCCGCCGAGATGGGTGGCATCCAGCCACACATGGGGGAAGCCGCCGGCCCTGATCTCGGCCAAGATCGCGCGCGTCACCACGTCGCGCTGAGCGAGATCGGCGTCAGGATGGTAGCGCGGCATGAAACGCTCGCCGGCGTAGTTCTTCAGCACCGCCCCCTCGCCGCGCATGGCCTCGGTGATGAGCAGGCGCGCACCGCCAGCGATGTAGAGCGTGGTCGGATGGAACTGCATGAACTCCATGTCGAGGGTCTCGGCCCCCGCCCGGTAGGCCATCGCCAGGCCGTCCCCGGTGGCGACCGGCGGATTGGAGGTCTCGCGCCACACCCAGCCGCAGCCTCCGGTGGCCAGCACCGTGGCGCCAGCGACCGCCGCCATCAATTCCTCGCGGCGATGGTAGAGCACGCCGACCGCCCGGCCCGCCTGCCCCTCGCCGCTGGTGAGCAGGTCGATGGCGAAGGCATTCTCGACCACCGTGATCCTGGCGTGCGCGAGCACCGCCGCGGCCAGGCTGCGTGCGACTTCCGCCCCGGTCGAATCGCCGTGCGCATGCAGGATGCGCCTGGCGCTGTGCCCGCCTTCACGGGCGAGCGCGAGGTGGCCGTCGGCGGCGCGATCGAACAGGCAGCCCTGGTGGCGGAGGAAATCGATCGCCGGCGCGGCATCGCCGAGCAGCTCGCGCACCACCGACTCGTCGCACAATCCGGCACCGGCCTGCAGCGTGTCCTGGACGTGCAGGTCGACGTCATCCCGCAGTTCACGTTCGCCGTCGCCAAGCACCGCCGCGACACCGCCCTGGGCATAGTGGGTGTTGCTCTCGATCAGCGTGCCCTTGACCAGCAGCAGCACCTCGCAGCCGTGATCGGCCGCCGCCAGCGCCGCGCATAGCCCGGCGACCCCGCCGCCGATGACCAGCACGTCTGATTCCAGATGCGGACGGCGGCGCAGGTCGAAGCCGACCAGGTAGCGCTGGGTCCATGGTCCAGGATGCACGGCGATGCGCATGCGGCGGATGATGCCATGGCACCCCTCAAGGGCCAGTGGCCTGCTGGGCCGAACCCCCGGGGCATTGGCTGCGTGCCGCCTCGGCGAAGCGCCGGCCGCGGTCGTCGAAGCCGTGGAACATGTCGAAGGAGGCGCATGCCGGGCTGAGCAGGACGGTGCCGCCGCCCTGGAGCGCGAACAGGCACAGCCTGATCGCCGCCTCGAGACCATCGGCGCGCCCGGCGGTGATGCCATGCCCGGCCAGCAGACAGGCGATCTCCTCGCCCGTCTGGCCGATGGTGATCGGCCAGGCGCCGCGCATCGCCACCGCGGCAGCCAGGTCACGGAAATCCGCCCCTTTGTCCGAACCGCCCAGGATTATCGCCAGCGGCCCTTCGATGGCCGCCAGCCCGGCGCAGGCGGCCTCGGGCGTGGTAGCGATCGAATCATTGACGAAACGCACCCCGCGTGCGGCGTGCACCAGCTCCAGGCGGTGCGGCAGGGCGCGGATCGAGCGCAGCCGTGCAGCGGGATTGGCGCTCACCTCGGGGCCGCCGTAGGCGAGCGCGACGCTCAGGGCCAGGCAGGCATTGCGCGCGTTGTGTTCGCCCAGCAGCCGCAGATCCCCGCGTAGCGCCACCCGGCGCCCGCTGGACGCGAGGAAGACGCCATCCCGGTAGCTCACCCCCGGCAGCTGGCGGGTGCCCTGCGGGACCAGATGCGCCAGCTCCGGCGCCACGATGCAGTCATCCGACCAGGCGAGCAGGCGCAATTTGCTCGCATGGTAGTGTGCCAGATCGGGATGCCAGTCGAGGTGATCGCAGGCCAGGCTGGTGAAGACCGTGGCGAGGAAGCGCGGCGCATGGTCATGCAGGTAGTGGAGCTGGAAGCTCGAGAGCTCGCAGACCATGGGCGCATCCACGCCCAGGCGCATCAGGGATTCCAGCATCGGTTCATTGCTGTTGCCCGTCACCGACCAGCCGAGCAGCGAGGCGCACAGGTGGGCGGTGGTGCTCTTCCCCTTGGTGCCGCTGACGGCGATGCGCGGCCCGCGATGGGCGGCACAGAACAGCGCCTCGGGGCTGGTGATCGGTGGATGGCGATCTGGCCAGGCACGTGGCGGGATGGCCGGCGAGGCCACGATCAGGTCGGCCTGGTCGAAGGCGGGATGGCGGGCATCGCCGAGGTGCCAGGACCAGCCCTGCTGCACCGCCTCGGCCCCTCCCGCACCCAACTGCTCAGGCGGCTTGAGATCGAGGATGCTCACCACCGCGCCCTGGCGACTGCAGTAGCGTGCCGCCGCCAGTCCGCCGCCGTGGGTGCCGTAGCCCCACAGCAGCACGCGGCGTCCAGCGAGACTGAGAGCCTGGACAGCGCTCATGCCGCCACCCTCCGCCCGCCGAGGCGGGTACGGTTCCCGGCAGCGTTGGCATGGCGCCATCCCGGCGGCAGCGCAGGACGCGCTGGCGGGATGCGCTCGGCGGAGGAGAGGCAGTGCATCAGGACGTCCACCCGGCGGTTTGCCTATTGTGCATGCCCATCGTGGGTGCCACCGCGCCAGGTCCAGCTCCCCTCAGCGCACCTGCGGCATGCACCAGGCCTCAGCCCCGGGCGGCAGGCGGGCGCGGGATCACCAGGGGATCAGCAGCGCCGCACCGGCGCAGAGCAGGGGGATGCGCCAGGGATTGCCGGTCGAGAGGCTGATGGCGATCAGGCACATGCCAGCGGTGGTGGTGACCACCAGGACGTTGGCGCCCACAGCCACGGCGGCGATGATGAGCGCCGAACCGGCCAGGGCGAACACCAGGCGCAGCACCCGCTGGAGATGCCATGGGCGTGGCGCCGACCACACCTGCTGCTGTTCGCCATCCATCCCCAGGGCCAGCAGCGGCATGGCCACCACCGGCAGAGCGAGAGCCAGGGCGACGCGCAGGCACCAGCCCATGGTCGTGACCCCCCGCCCCGCCAATGCGGCGGCGCGCCAGTGCCACCAGGCCCACAGCCCGAGCACCAGGGCACAGCCGCTGGGGGCATAGCCGACCCGCACCAGACCGTGCGCGAGCGGTTGGCGGAAGGCGGCGGCGGCGCCGGATGGCAGCAGGAAGAGCGCCTGGATGGCGAGCGCGCCGGCCAGGCCGATCCACGCCAGCGCCCGGATCTGCCGTCCCTGGCCCGCCACAGCAGCAGCACCCGCCATAGCGATGGCCAGCGCGGGCGGGGTGAGTGCGACCAGGACCGCATGCAGATCGAGCATGCCAGGGGGCGTCAGTTGCTGAATCGGCATGGGCGGCGCATTGCAAAGGCTGGATGGCGATGATCAATGGCAATGTCGCCGCTGGGGCCGCACACCAACGATAGGTTGTTTCTGGCCCATGGATGCAGTAGTCTGGAGAGGACAGCCGGCAACCTGCCCGACGCACTGGGGAGCGACCACCTCCTGCCGGTTTGAGCCATGATCCCCCGACCAGACCTCCAGCAGCCAGCTGCTCCCCGCCTGCACCAGGGTCCGCCATGATCCAGCTCCTCAGCGCCCTCGCCGTCCTGCCGTTGGTACACACCGCCATGGCGCTGGAATTCGTCGACGACGTGCGCATCGAGTTAGGCAGCTACGCGACCAGCAACTACAAGGATCACCGCGACTACTCTGCCGGCAGTGATTCCGGGCTGATCACCACCGGCTCCACCGACTCCTCGCACGACCCATCCTACGACCGCATCAGCTTCGATGTCACCTACATCTACGGCCACCTGCGCAAGATCGGCGGCCTGCTGCTGAGCGCCAGCGTGGGGATCAACGACTCCTACACCGATGAAAGAGACAACGTCACCGGGCGAACCTTCGATCTTGAGAGCACCATCAGCGAATTGCGCCTGGGTGCCGGCTACGGCCTGCCGATCGGCAACTGGTCGTTCATCGAGGTGATGGGCGAGCTCGGCGGCGGATACATGCAATCCGACGGACTCGACCGCTCGGCAACCTATGGCTGGGATGAGGTCCGCACCGCCACCGGCTGGGAGGGCTCGTTCGGCGGGCATCTCGGCTGGTCGATGGTCATCGTCCATCACCTCATCGTCGGGGTGCAGGCGGGCATCAGTCGGCACGCTGCCAACCTGCACGACGATTTCGATACCGGTGCGAGCTACGACGAGAAGTACCGTGAGACGATCTACGATTTCCGCCTGGCCGCCGGTTACCGCTTCTAGCACCACCTGCGGGTGCTCTGCCGGCCTCAGCGTTCGAGCGCGGCGATGAAGCCCTCGAGCTGGCTGGCGATGCGGCTCTCATCGAAGCGGCGCGCATCGACCATGTCGGCGTCGAGCTGCAGATAGGGCACGCCATGGCTGAGATAGCCGGGGATGCGGCGCTTGACGTAGCTGTTCCAGATGCCGCAGCTGTTGTTCCAGTGCGCCACGATGCCATCGGCCAAATAATCGCGCCGCATCGCCAGCGTCCAGTCCAGCACCCAGGAGCCCGAGCGGTTCATGGTGTTCCAGGCATAGCGTTCGACCAGGGTCTCGAGCGGCCTGGAGCTGTCGAAATCGAACCACCAGGAATGCGTATAGGTGCTGGCGACGAAGGCCGCTCCACGATCGGCGCAGAAGCGGGCGAGCCAGTTCTTCCGTGGCCAGATGGGGATGGCGTCCCACAGCAGCCGCACCCGCTCGCCCGGCACCCCCGCCACGCCGGATGCGACCCGCTCCTCGAGCTCCGCGAGCAGGCGGGCGTAGAAGGCGGTGCACTCGGCTGTCCCGCGGGCGATGACGATCGGCGCCATGCTGGTGAAGGCATCGAAGCTGGTCCATGGCGATGGGCGGCGGCGTGACATCTCCAGGCAGCGCTGCCACAGACAGTTGGCCTTGGCGGACTCGGCCACCACCTCAGCCAGGCGATCCTCCCGGAAGCGCACGCCGAGGCGGCCCGAGAGATCGCGCACGTGGCTGTCGATCTGGCCCCTGAAGCCGGCGAGCTCGGCGGGCGTGTGCGTCGCCGCACGCGTGAGGGGCGGCGCATGCAGGACGTAATGCGGGATCTCGCGCCCGTGGTGCGACTGGAAGTAGCGCTGCACCTGCTCGCCCCAGCGCGCCACCACGGCGCATTGGCTGTCGCAGGCATAGAACAGATCGGGCGCCGGCAGCCCGCCGATCGGCGAGGCGGTCTCGCCGACCAGCACGCCGAGATCGGCGAGGGCGTAGCTGCACAGCCGCGGGGACGACAGGCCGTGCGTCTCGGCAGCATCGATGGCGCCGCGCGCATAGGGCGCATCGGGATCGCGGCTCTCCGAGAGCGCACCGAGCATGGCGGCATGGTTCTCGGGATAGACGGGGATGATGCCCAGCGCGATCAGCACTTCCGCGGGCGCGAAGGCGGAGCACCAGGCCACCGGGGCCTTGCTCGCACGCACGCGCTCGTACCAGGCGAAGATGTCGAAGGTGGTCGACAGGCGGCGTACCGCCGACCGCTCTGCTCCCTCGTTACGGGCATTGCTCACGCGCACCCCCTGCGCCGCCATCATGCAGGCCTTTGCGCAGGCAAAAGCCCCGATCACCGCTGTTGACAGCCGCACCTGCCCGGCCACGGTGTCAGCGCCATGCCCATGAGCGACGATCCGGCCAGACCGATAGCACGCTACAGCCTGGTGACCGGCGCCTCGCGTGGCATCGGTGCGGCGATCGCGCGCCGCCTGGCTGCCGACGGCCTGGACATCGTGCTCAACTACCGCGCCAACCACACCGCCGCCGAGGCGGTCGCGGTGCAGATCCGCCAGCTCGGCCGGCAGGCCTGGCTGCTCCCCTTCGATGTCGCCGACCGCCTCGCCGCGCGCAGCGCCATCGAGGGCCTGCTCGAGCGCCAGGGCACCCCATACGCGGTGATCGTCAATGCCGGCATCACCAGGGATGGGCTGTTCGGCATGATGGGCGACGCCGACTGGGATGAGGTGCTTGCGACCGGACTGGGCGGTTTCTACAACGTCGTGCGCCCGCTCATCCGCTCGCTGATGCATGCCCGTGCCGGGCGGGTAGTCTGCATCGCCTCGGTCAGCGGCCAGATGGGCAATCCCGGCCAGGTCAACTATTCGGCCGCCAAGGGCGGCCTGATCGCCGCGACCAAGGCGCTGGCGCGCGAGATCGCCAAGCGCGGAGTGACGGCCAATGTGGTCGCCCCCGGCCTGATCGACACCGATATGACCAAGGATCTGCCCTTGGCGCAGATGCTCCAGGCGGTCCCGGCTGGACGCCTGGGCACGGTCGACGAGGTGGCAGCCGCGACCGCCTTCCTCTGCTCGCGCGATGCCGGATACATCACCGGGCAAGTGCTCGGGGTCAACGGCGGCCTCTACACCTGAGGATGCTTCCGGCCTGTCGGCACGGCATGCTGCCTCCCCGGCTCCGCCTGCGCTGGCCAGATAAATCCGGACCTGATGCTCGGGATTTTGCGATGCATGCATGACCGGGTCAAACCGGCACCCGAGTCGACTTGCCAGCTAAATCCTTGCGTCCCATGCCGAAGGCCAGCACAGTTCATGGTAGGAGCGATCATGCGAATCGGCATCATTGGCGGAGGACCCGGCGGCGCTGTCGCGGCAGCGACTCTGGCACGCAGCGGGCACGAAGTGCACATCTTCGAGAACGAGGTGTTCCCCCGCTTCCACATCGGCGAGAGCCTGCTGCCTTGCAACATGACGGTCTACGAGGCTATCGGCCTGCCGAGCGAGCAGTTCACCGCCCACCACTACCAGCCGAAGCACGCGGCGCACTTCGAGCTCTCCGGCAGCGGCCGCTGCTGCCGCTTCCCCTTCTCCGACGGGCTGCCTGGCGATCCGCCCTCGATCTTCCAGGTCGAGCGCTCGAAGTTCGATCACATGCTGCTCAAGCATGCGGTCGCCCAGGGCGCGCTGCTTCATTGCCCGAGCAAGGTGACCTCCGTCGATCTACCCAGCGATGACAAGTCGCTGCCGGTGCTCCACATCGAAGGCGCCGCCGCAGGCGCGCCCGGGCAGATGCAGGTCGATTTCGTCATCGACGCCTCCGGACGCGAGACCCTGCTCGCGCGCCAGCTCGGCCTGGTCGATCGCGACGGCGACCTGATGCGTGCCGCAGTCTACGGCCATGTCGCCGAGTTGCCGCTCGCTCCGGGAGCCGAACGCGGCGACATCTCGATCTCCAAGTCGGCGGCGGGCTGGGCCTGGGCCATCCCCCTGGAGCAGCGCAAGTGGTCGGTGGGCCTGGTGCTCAAGCGCGAGGTGGTGGTCAAGGGCGGGACTGCCCACGACATCTTCGCCAATAACATCCCCTTCTTCCCCGAGTTCAAAGCCCGCCTCGCCGGCCAGGTGCCGGAGCCTGCGCGCACCACGCCCAACATCAGCTACCGCGTGCGCCAGCGCCTCGGCCGCCGCTGGGCCCTGATCGGCGATGCCGGCGGCTTCGCCGACCCGATCTTCTCCTCCGGCGTGCTCTTGGCCACCCGCTCCGGCTGGAAGCTGGGCAAAGCGCTCTCAGCCGGGGGCGCCCTTGCCAACCTCGAGGAATGGAAGATCGGCACCGATCACGATCTCGCCACCTTCATCAGCTTCATCAAGCTGTGGTATGATGGCCATTTCATCGAGAACCTGTTCTTCGCCGATGTGCGCGACCCGGGCATCTACCAGGGCATCATCAGCCTGCTGGCCGGCAACACCACCAGCTTGGAGAACAAGTTCCTGGCCATGCTCAATCGCCGCATGCTGGCCCAGAAGAACAAGACGCTGATCATGAACTGACCCGCGGCCGATGCACCGGCTTGTCGCGCCGCTTCGAGCGGGCATACTCCGCCCATGGCCCGTCCACCCAAAGCACGTCTCCCGCTCAAACAGGCGGCGCTCGAGCTTTTCGTGGAACATGGCGTCCATGGCACCGGCATCCGCGACATCGCCAAGCATGCCGGCTGCTCGGAAGCCGCATTGTACCGTCACTGGGCCAACAAGGATGCCCTGGTCAACGCCCTGTTCCGCGAGCACCTCGGTGATGTCCGCACCATCCTGGAGCAGGCGATCGCCGAAGAGGCCGCGTTCGAGGACAAGGTGCGCGCCGCGTGCCGCTCCTGCTACAAGCTCTACGATGAGCATCTGCAGGTCTTCCGCTTCGTCCTGCTGGTCCAGCATGAGCTCGCCAAGAGCCTGCCCACCGACCTGCGCATGCCCCAGGATGTGGTCACCGACCTGATCAAGGCGGCGGTGGTCAATGGCGATCTGCGCCGCGAGGTCAAAGGGGAGGAATCGCTGATGGCCGCAGCGGTGATCGGCATCTTCCTCGAGACCGCGGTCTTCGTCCTCTACAACCGCCTGCCCGGCCCCCTCTCGCGCTATGTCGAGCAGGTCACCCAGGCGGCCCTGCGGGTGGTCAGGCGCTAGACCCGCCCGGCGGGGTTGGCGGCGGCACAGCCTTTCCCCTGTCGCACCCTGCCAGCCCGCGGGCCGGCCCTAGCGCTGCACCCGGCCGCTGCCATCGCCTGCCACCAGCGCCTCGACCTCGGCGACGCTGATGAGGTTGAAATCGCCCATCAGCGAGTGCTTGAGGGCGCTGGCGGCGGCTGCGAATTCGATCACCTGGTCGCGCGGGCGCTTGCCCAGCAGGGCATGGATCAGCCCTCCGGCGAAGCTGTCGCCGCCGCCGACGCGATCGACGATGGTCAGCTCATGGCGGCGGCTGAAGCTATGGCCGTTGCGGTCGACCAGCAGTCCGCTCCAGCGATTGTGGCTGGCACTCAGGCTCTCCCGCAGGGTGATCGCCACATGGCTGAGGTTGGGGAAGCGCTTGGTCAACTGCCCGGCGACATCGAGGTAGCGCTGGTGGTCGATAGCGCCCGCGCTCATATCGCTGCCGGCCGCCTTGATGCCGAACACCTTCTCGCAGTCCTCCTCGTTGGCGATCGCGACATCGACCAGCGGCATCAGGGTGCTGATGACCTCGCCGGCCTTGGCGCCGCTCCACAGCTTCTTGCGGTAGTTGAGGTCGAAGGATACCGAGAGTCCGGCGGAGCGCGCCGCCACCAGGGATTCGCGGCAGACGGCGCAGGCCGATGCGCTGAGGGCCGGGGTGATGCCAGTGACATGATACCAGCTGGCCTTGGCGAATGCCGCTGCCCAGTCGACCTGGCCAGGCTGGATGAGGGCGGCGGACGCGCCGGCGCGGTCATAGATGACGTTCGAGGCGCGCTGGCTGGCGCCGGCCTCGAGGAAGTACACCCCCAGACGCTCGCCCTGGCGCAGGATGAAGCTGGTATCGACGCCGACCTTGCGCAGTTCGGCGATCGCCCAGTCGCCGAGGGGATTGGCTGGCATCGCCGAGACGAAGCGCGCCTGGTGCCCGAACTGCGCCAACGACACGGCGACATTGGCCTCGCCACCACCGAACGTGGCATCCAGCGAGGTCGCCTGGCTGAAGCGCTGGTATCCCGGGGTCTTGAGCCGCAGCATCAGCTCGCCGAAGGTGGTGATCACCGCCATGAGTAGTCTCTCCGTAGGTGAGGCAGCATAAAAACGGTCTTCCCTCCAGCAACCCGTGAGCGACCATGCGCGCAGATCCGAGCAGCTCCATGCCCTTCTCAGACCGCAATCTCGAGGACATGCGCCAGGAGATCGCCCGCTTCGCGGACGAACGCGACTGGCAGCAGTTCCACTCCCCCCGCAACCTCCTACTCGCCCTGATCAGCGAAGTCGGGGAGGCCGCCGAGATCGTGCGCTGGCAGGGCGACCGCGACCCGGTGGTGCCGCCGGAGAAGCACAGCGACTGGTCGGATGAGCTGGCCGACGTGATGATCCTGCTGATCCGGCTCGCCGACCGCAGCGGGGTCGATCTGACCGCCGCACTCGCCCGCAAGCTGGAGAAGGCGCGTGCCAAGTACCCGGTGGAACGTTTCAGGGGCTCGAACCGCAAGTACGACGAATCCTGAGTCCCGCGAATCCCGAGAACGCCAGGGCGTGGGCCGGTATTCTCTCTCGGTCATGCTGCTGTGTCGACCGTTTCCTCCCCATGCCGAGCAGGCGATAGGCCCACTGGCCGCCAGCATGGTGCTTGCACCTTGCCAGGCTCCCGATGGCCGCCTATGGTTCCTGGCTCACAGACCGCGGAAGCGATGCTGAGCATGCGCAAGCCCTCCCTCGAGACGCGCTCCGAGCTGCCATGGCTGATCGCCCTCATCGCCGCGGTGCTGGGCGGCTGGTACCTCTACAACCGGCAGGTGCTCGGCATCTATCCCCTGGATGCCAGCGAGCATGGAGCCTTCCATGTCATCACCTACGGCTCCGACCCTAATCCGTCGCGCGCGGGCCAGCTGAGCAAGTTCAACCAGTACTACCGCAAGGACAGCCTCAAGGTCTGCCTGGTCCCTGGGGGCAGCGATGGCAGCACCCTGATCACCACCAGCTGCGCCGGGACCGCACCGGATATCGTCGACGTCTACGATCAGGAGGACCTGCGCACCGACATCCGCAAGGGGCTCGCCCGGCCGCTGAACGAATACCTCAAGGCCTCACATATCGACCTCGAGGCGATCACCTGGCCGGCCAGGCTCGAGGCGCTGCGCCAGCCCAATCCCCGGTGGCGTCCCGGCGAGCCCCCGCTCGACCGCTACACCTATTATGCCGTGCCCAACAACATGGACGTGCCGGTGGTGTTCTTCAACGCCTCGCTCTACCAGCAGGTCAAGGCCGAGCACCTGCGCACCGGCCAGCCCATGCCGCCGGAACCATGGCTGAACTGGACCTGGTGGGACTATGCCGCGCTGGCGCGGTCGCTCGAACGCCGCAGCGACGACGGCCGCATCCTCAGCTTCGGTGCAACCGCCCCCAAGATCGAGCTGCTTGCCATCGAGATCGGCATGAGCATGCGCGGCGAGAACCGCGCACGCTTCGAGCACCTGAGCGCGCAGGAGCGCCACGATCTCCATCTCGGTGACCTGACCTGGGACCAATGCGTGTCGATCTACCAGCCAGACGAGCGCAGCGGTGGCGGCTACCGCCCCTTCCCCAACCGCGAGGGCCTGAGGCAGGCCCTCCAGTTCTGCTATGACCTGGTCGAGGTGCTGCATGGCGCACCGTCGTCCTCCGACCTCAACCAGGTAGCCAGCAGCACCAGCTACGGCTTCGAGGCCGGTTTCGGCCAGTTCACCTCGGGCATGCTCGCCATGCACACCACCGGCCGCTGGTTCCTCGGCCAGATCCGCGCCACCTGCGCCTTCGACTGGCGGCTGGTGCGCATGCCCCGCTGGGTCCCCCTCGATCAGTGGCAGAGCTGGCAGCAGCGCGGCCTGGCAGCGGACCAGCGCGATGGCGAATGGGGTGAACGCGAGCATCCCCTGCGCGGCTTCGGCCTGCCCCTGGGTGGACGGATGTCCTTCATCTCCTCGAGCTCGCGCGATCCGGCACGTGCGTTCAAGTTCCTCGAATACCTTGCCACCAACCAGGATTTCAACCGCATCCTGCTGGTCGAGGACGGCATGGGCGCCGACATGCACATCGCCCTGGACTACCTCGCGCATGGCGACCCGCTGTTCCCCGAGGAGGGCAGGAACCGCCCGGTCGAGCATGAGCTGGGCACCTTGGCGCGCCTCTATGCTCGGCCGCAATGGCCGTACACCAACCGCATGCTGGGCAGGGACCAGGCCTACCTCGACATGGACAGCGCCTTCAGCCAGCCGGAATGGCGCGAGCGCGCCTTCCAGAAGGGCGGAGTGCGCATCGACTATGCCGCCGCCTCGCGCCTGTTCACCGGCACCGCGCTCTCCAGCCCGGATGTCGGTGCCGCCCTCGCCGACCGACTGGTGGGCAAATTCGCCGACGGGCTGGCGCTCGGTCGCGCCCTTGATGCCGAACCGCAGGTCCAGGGGCCGAGCCGGGCCACGCTCGCGGCCCTGCTGACGCTGGGCGTGCTTATCGCCGCCCTCGGCGCCCGCCTGTGGCCGACGCGGAGGAGCGATGCCTGAGCAGGGCGGACGGCGGCAGCGCAACCAGCTGACCCATCTGCTGCGGGGACTGGCCTTCATCGGCCCGAACCTGGCGCTGTTCCTGGTCTTCACCCTGGGACCAGCGCTGTTCACCCTGGCCTTGGCATTCTTTCGCTGGGACCCCTTCGGCACTCCGGTGTTCGCCGGCTTCGAGAATTTCAACCGCCTGATGGCCGATGCCAGCTTCTGGTACTACCTCGGCAACACCCTGATCTTCATGCTCGGCCTGCCGATCTCGATCGCCGGTTCGCTGTTCCTGGCGGTGGTGCTCAGCCAGAAGCTGCGTGGAGTGCTCGCCTACCGCACCATCTTCTACCTGCCGACCATCACCAATGGCGTGGCGCTGTTCATGCTCTGGCGGGTGATGTACAACAAGGAATCCGGCCTGATCAACAGCCTGATCCTGCCGCTGCTGCAACTGCTCGGCGTGCATGGGCACGATGGCGCGCCGATCACCGCCCAGGGCATGCCTGACTGGCTCGCAGATGCCTGGACCATCCATGGCCACTCCATCTACCTGGCCAAGCCGGCGCTGATCATCATGAGCATCTGGATCTCGGTCGGAGGCGGGAACATGGTGCTCTACCTCGCCGCCCTGGCCGGGGTGCCCCCCGACCTCTATGAGGCTGCCGAGATCGATGGCGCCACGCGCTGGCAGCGCTTCTGGGACATCACCTGGCCGATGATCGCCCCGACCACCTTCTTCATCGTCGTCATCGGAACCATCGGTGGCCTGCAAGGCGGCTTCGAGATGGCCTATCTGATGACCCACGGCGGTCCCGAGGAATCGACCACCACGATCGGCTACTACATCTTCTCCAAGGCCTTCATCGACTTCGAGTTCGGCTATGCGGCGGCGATCTCCTTCGTGCTCTTCGCGGTCATCGTCCTGGTCACCATGCTCAACTGGCGCTTCGGCACCAGGGCGAGGGACTACTGATGGCCCACGGCACCCCTTCGCGGCTGCGCTCGTCCGCCAGCCATGCCTTCCTGCTCCTGTGCGGTGCGCTGATGATCCTGCCATTCCTGTGGATGCTCTCGACCTCGCTGAAGAGCGAATCGGAGGTCTTCGGCAGGAATCTCCTGCCGCAGGCCACCAGCCTGGGCGCTGAAGGGCAGCCGCTGCACACCCGCGATGGCCGCGAACTGACGCTCGCCGTCACGCACAAGGACAAGGATGGCCTTGACGCCCTCGATGCCAGCGGCCAGGTGGATTACCAGCGCGGTGGGCCGATCCTCCTGAGCAGCGGCAACCCCGACGCCTCGGGCTCGAAGGGCGATCGCGCGCGTATCCATACCCCGCACGGCGGGAGCGAGAACCTCAGCGACGATCTCGGCCTGCCCGTCCTCAACGCCCTGATCATGCGGGATGTCGAGCGCATCAACGCGTTGGGCGGATTGGCGCGCTTCCGCGATCCGCGCATCATGGGCAAATACGCCGAACCGGTGCTGGTGCCCCGCGATCTCGACCAGGGCCAGAATGAGGCGCTGGCGCGCAGCTGGTTCGGCCGCTACAGGAGCAGCTGGGATGCGATGCTGAAAGCGCGTTGGGGCAACCTGGTGCCGCTGATGCTCACTGCGCAGCTGCGCGATGCGTGGGCCGACAAGAGCGGCCAGGGCGAGGCCATCACGGTATCCGGACGCAAGATCCGCGACCCCCACGGCACCACTTCGACGACCTACTACCAGTATAAGGACCTCAGCTGGGGGGAGGTCGGCACGCCGGTACGCAACAATCTCCTCCCCACCGAGATCGTCGACGCGCGGGGCATGCCGCTCACCTACCAGCCCCCCTTCCCGGTCTACCTCTCCGACGACGATCCGCTCACCGATGCCTCCGGCAGCCCGCTCGTCGCCTTCGTCGGCGATGAGCGCGAACCGCGCAGGGTGGCAGGGCGCGAGATCCCGGTCGAAAGCCATGTGCGCCTGCTCGGCTCGAACTACCAGACGGTGCTCGCCGATCCGCAGATCAAGATGTCGCTGTTCGCATGGAACAGCGTGTTCATCTGCGTCTGCGTCGTCGCCCTGCAGCTGACCACCTCGTCGCTGGCGGCATTCGCCTTCGCCCGCCTGGAGTGGCCCTGGCGCGACCGCATCTTCATCGCCTACCTCGGAACGCTGATGATCCCGGGCGTGGTCACCCAGATACCCAACTACATCATCCTGCAGAAGCTCGGCTGGCTGAACACCTTCTGGGGGCTGATCGTACCGGCCTCGGCCTCGGCCTTCGGCACCTTCATGCTGCGCCAATACATGCTCACGCTACCGAAGGGGCTCGAGGAGGCGGCACGCATCGATGGCGCCGGGACGTTGCGCATCTGGTGGACCATCATCCTGCCGCTGTGCAAGCCCGCCCTCATCACCCTGGCCATCTTCACTTTCGCCACCACCTGGCAGAGCTTCACCTGGCCACTGGTCGTCGCGCCCGCTGAGGAGGTCCGAGTGCTGCCGGTGGCGCTGCGCAACTTCAGCAATGACCAGAAGACCGCCTACAACCTGCTGATGGCCGCATCGCTTATCATGATGGGGCCGATGATCCTGCTCTTCCTCTTCGGCCAGAAGTATTTCATCCGCGGCGTCCAGGTCGGCGGGATCAAGGGATGATCCGCCTGCAGCACCAGCCGTGCCCGCGCAGGCGGCGCCCGCCGCATATCATCATGGGTGGCGCACCCTCGCGGGAAGAGTACCCTCCCTCAGCGTTGGACGCCGTTTCGTGGCTTGCCGCCGGCGCCAGCGGGGACGCGGACCATGGCTGAGATCAGGCTGATCGATCTGGACAAGATCTACGACAATGGCTTCAAGGCCGTCAGGTCGATCAATCTGCACATCCGCGACCACGAGTTCATGGTCCTGGTCGGGCCCTCCGGCTGCGGCAAGACCACCACCCTGCGCATGATCGCCGGGCTCGAGGACATCACCTCGGGCGAGATCCGCATCGGTGAGCGGCGGGTGAACGATGTCGAGCCCAAGGATCGCGACATCGCCATGGTGTTCCAGAACTACGCGCTCTATCCGCATATGACCGTGTATGAGAACATGGCCTACGGCCTGACCCTGCGCAAGATGCCAAAGGCCCAGATCCTCGAGAAGGTCAATGCCGCGGCGACCATGCTCAATCTGCTCGATCACCTGCCCAAGCGCCCCAAGCAGCTGTCAGGCGGCCAGCGCCAGCGGGTCGCGCTCGGACGGGCGATCGTGCGCCAGCCGCAGGTCTTCCTGTTCGATGAACCGCTGTCCAATCTCGACGCCAAGCTGCGCGCCGACATGCGCTATGAGCTCAAGACCCTGCAGCAGCGCCTGCATACCACCATGGTCTACGTCACGCACGACCAGGTCGAGGCGATGACGCTGGGCGACCGCATCACGGTGATGAGCCATGGGGAGATCCAGCAGGTGGCTCCGCCGACGGTGATCTACGACCATCCCTACAACCGTTTCGTCGCCGCCTTCATCGGCACGCCGGAGATGAACTTCATCCCCGGCTCCTTCGCTCCAGCGGACTCGTCCTGGACCTTCACCACCTCCCAGGGCAGCGCCATCAACCTCACCATGCCGGTGCGCGACCGCCTGCCGGAGGCGGTCGGCCGTCCGGTCACCCTGGGCATCAGACCTGAGCACCTCGCCAATGTCGCCTATGTCCCCGCCCCCCCCGGGGCATCGATCGCGCCGATGCGCGTCATCCTGCTCGAGCTAATGGGCGATCACCAGTACATCTACCTCAAGGGCGAAGGAGCCGAGACCGTCCTGACGATGAAATGCGATGCCCATCACCGCGCCCAGGTCGGAGAGCTCATCCAGGTGAGCCTCAATACCGCCATGGCCCACATCTTCGACGGCGAAGGGGAGTTCTCGCGCAACATCACCCTGGCGGGGGACTTCGCCCAGCAGCAGTGACGCTCAGCGGGGAGTCCGACGTCGCGCCCGCAGGGCGCCGGCGGCCGTCCAGCCTCCAGGCGGCGGGTGAGGGGTTGGAGAGGCGCGCGACCAGCATGGCGAGGAAGTGACCTTGCCGACCGGGATCCGAGCCCACACTGTACGCAGTGACCGCTGAGTGCCGACCTCAGCAGGTGGAGCTGACCGAACATGCCGACGCTGACAATGACGCCCGCACCTGGCGAACGCTTGCTGGGCTTCATTGGCGATCGTGTGCGCTTCTCCATGCAGTGCGATGACAAGCTGACGGCCTCCAAGTGGCGCGTCATGCTGCGCACCGACCTCGGACGGGCAGCTGAGTCGCGCGACGAGGCGGTCGCCTCGCTGGGCTCGGGTAAGGCCTATGCCGGCGCCGCGTGGCATGACGTCGCGCTGCTGCCCGATGGCGATGGCTGGTCGATCGAGCTGTCGCTGACCAGCATCGGATACTACCGCGCCAAGGCCTATGCCGTCGACGAGCATGGTCGGCAGCACTGGCCGGACGGCAGCGATGTCGGCATCTCGGTGCATCCCGACAGCCAGCGCACCGCGAATCTGATCTACTGCGCCTTCCCCCGGGCCTTCGGCGCCACCCGCACGCAGTCCTCCTCCCAGCACTGCCTGCTGAATGAGCAGTTCTCCGCCCTCGATCGCCATGGTTATACCTTGATCCCGCCCTCGGGCACCCTGCGCGACCTGGTGCAGCAGGTGCCGCACCTGGTCGACACCCTGGGCTGCCGCATCCTGCACTTGCTGCCGATCAACCCGACGCCCACCACCTATGCCCGCTTCGGCCGCTTCGGCAGCCCCTATGCGGCTCTCGACTTCACCGCCATCGATCCGGCTCTGGTGGTGTTCGACAAGACCACCACCGCCATCGACCAGTTCCGCGAACTCACCTCCGCCGTGCACCTGCGCGGAGCGCAGGTGTTCCTCGATCTGGCGATCAATCATACCGGCTGGGGCTCTGCCCTCCAGGACGACCATCCGGAGTGGTTCAAGCGCAATGCCGACGGCACCTTCCACAGCCCCGGGGCGTGGGGCAACACCTGGGCCGACCTGGTCGAGCTGGACTACAAGACGCCGGCGCTGTGGATGGAGCTCGCCAACGCCTTCCTGGTCTGGTGCCGCCGCGGGGTGGACGGCTTCCGCTGCGATGCCGGCTACATGGTGCCGCTCAATGCCTGGCAGTACATCACCGCCCGGGTGCGCCAGGAGTTCCCCACCACGGTGTTCCTGCTCGAAGGCCTGGGCGGATCCTGGCAGGCCACCGAATCGCTGCTCACCGAAGGCGGCATGCAGTGGGCCTATTCCGAGCTGTTCCAGAACTACGCGCCACGCGAGATAGCCGATTACCTCGATCATTCCTTCCGTCAGAGCAGCCGTACAGGCGTACTGGTGAATTACAGCGAGACCCACGACAACGACCGGCTGGCGAAGGGTGGACGGACCTGGTCGCTCCTTCGCAACCGGCTATGCGCCCTCACCAGCACCAATGGCGCCTTCGGCTTCACCTGCGGAGTGGAATGGCTGGCCACCGAGAAGATCGATGTGCACCAGGCCACCGGGCTGAACTGGGGCGCCACCGCAAACATCGTCGTCGAACTCGGCAAGCTCAACCGCCTGCTCACCAACCATCCCTGCTTCTTCGATGGCGCCAAGATCGAACGCCTGAGCGCACGCGATGACGCGGTGCTGATGCTCAGGCGCATCTCGACCGACGGCCTCGACCTGGTGGTGATCCTGATCAATAACGACATCCTCGTCAGCCATGAGGCGGTGCTCACCCCCGCGATCTACACCGAGCTGGGCGAGCAGGCATTCGACCTGATCGAGGGCGTCAGCATGGTGCTCACCCGCGAAACCGTTGGCAAGGTGCACATCCCCCTCGCTCCGGGCGAATGCCGCTGCCTCGCCAGCAGCGGCACGCCGCGCGGCGTGCATGGCGAGGAGTACCGCCGGCTGCGCGCCCAGGAGGCCTGGGCGCTGCGCGTCCTGGGCGATGTCCTGCCGATCGAGGATATCGGACCGCACGACTGGAAGCGCCTCGGCGCCTTCATCGATGCCGGCGCGGTGCGCTTCCTCGCCGCCATGCCCATCATCGACCGCAAGCAGTCGCGCCTCGATCTGCTCGCGGCCCTGGAAGTGGCGGTGCCGCTATCCGGCATCCCCATGGTGACGACCTGGAATCTGCGCGACCTCAACCGCGTGACCCTGGTCCCGCCGCTCCATTGGCTCCTGGTCCGCGACGCCTCACCCTTCTCGGCCAGCCTGATCCGCGAGGATGGCCGGCGACCGCGCCATGTGCGCTCAGTGCCGGTCGGCGACGGCTTCATCGCCAGCTTCCCGCCGATCGCCGAAGGCGGGCATGCCGAACTGCTGCTCGAGCGTTTCGCCAGCGAGGGCCGGCAGGCGCGCGGACGACTGGACTTCCTGCCCACCCGGCCGGCGGACCATGTGCATGCCCACAACGATGCCTTGGTGCTGCTGAGCAATGGCATCGGCGGAATGGCGCGCCTCTGCGTCGATCTCGGCATGGTGCACTCGAAATACGATTGCCTGCTTGCCGCCAACCTGCATCCGAACGCTCCCAGCGATCGGCATGTGCTGGCCAAGCGCATGCGCATGTGGGTCAATGCCGACGGCTTCATCACCGCTCTCAACCGCGACAACCTGGCAGCCTTCGAGCCCGGCCCGCCGGCGAGCTGGACCTTCATCGCTAATGCCGGCGATCGCCGCACCGTGCCGATCGAGCTGACCGTCGACATGCTCAATGAGCGCAATACCACCGTCATCCGCGTCAAGCGCCCCTCCGAGCCACCAGCCTGGGGCAGCGATCTGCCCGATAGCTGCGCGGTGAGCATCACCATGCGCATCGATATCGAAGACCGCTCCTTCCACCAGGAGACCCTGCGCACCCCGGAAGCCGAGGCGCATTTCGCCAACCATGTCGGCGTCTTGAGCGATCGCGTCGGCTTCACCTTCATGCCGGTCGGTCGCATGCTGCGCGCCGCGAGCGATCGCGGTCGCTACCATAACGAGGCCGAGTGGTGTACCAACATTCCCCATCCGCTCGAAGGCACTCGTGGACAGACCGCCCAGGGCGATGCCTACAGCCCCGGCTGGTTCGAGATCCCGCTGCGCAAGGGCGAGCAGGCGCATGTGGTGGTGTGCGCCGATGAGCAGGACCCCCCGGTGGCGGTGATCGAAGGGTTCGCCGAAGCGCGCGCGGCGGCGCTCATGCGCGCCGTCGCGCGTTCAGGGATAGCCGAAGGTGACGGTTTCGGCAGGGCCCTGGCCAGTGCCGCGACCGCCTATGTGGTCAGGCGCGACAAGCTCAAGACGGTGATCGCAGGGTATCCGTGGTTCCTCGACTGGGGCCGGGACTCGCTGATCTGCGCCCGTGGCCTGCTTGCCGCCGGGATGGTCGACGAGGTGCGCCAGCTGCTGATCACCTTCGCGCGCTTCGAAGAGGGCGGCACCCTGCCGAACTTCCTGCATGGCGAGGATGCCTCGAACCGCGACACCACCGACGCACCGCTGTGGTTCGGCGTGGTGTGCGAGGAGGCCGCTGCCCTGGCTGGTGACAGCCTCTACACCACGGTGGTGGATGACCGTGGCCGCACCATCGCGGAGGTGCTGGCGAGCATCGCCAGCGGCTATCTGCGCGGTACCGCCAATGGCATCCGCGTGGACCTGCCCTCCGGCCTGGTGTGGAGCCCTGCGCATTTCACCTGGATGGACACCAACCATCCCGCAGGCACGCCGCGGCAAGGCTACCCGATCGAGATCCAGGCGTTGTGGATCCGCCTGCTGCGCCAGCTTGAACGCCTCAAGATGCCCGCGCAGGGCGATCCCTGGTGGGCGATCGCCGATCGCGCTAAGAGCAATCTCAGCGAACGTTACTGGATCGCCGATCGCAATTACTTCAGCGACCTGCTCATCGCCGGCTCCGGCGAGGGCCTCGAGCGCTGCGTGGTCGACAATGCGCTGCGCTCGAACCAGCTCCTGGCGGTGTCCCTCAGACTGGTGACCGGCGACCGGGCGCGCAGCTGCGTCGCGGCTGCGATCCGCTACCTGGTGGTGCCGGGCGCGCTGCGCACCCTCGCTCCGCTCCCGGTCGATCCGCCGCTGGCCATCCACAGCAGCACCGGAGCGCTGCTCAACAATCCGACCGATCCGTACTGGGGCACCTACCAGGGCGACGAGGACACCCGGCGCAAGCCCGCCTACCACAACGGCACCGCCTGGACCTGGACCTTTCCCGGCTTCTGCGAGGCGCTGGCCATGGCCTGGGATTTCTCCCCGCCGGCCCTCACCACCGCGCGTGCATACCTGGGATCGATGCAGTCGCTGCTCTCCGGGGACTGCCTGGGGCAGATCCCCGAGATCCTGGACGGCGATGCGCCGCACCAGCAGCGTGGCTGCGATGCCCAGGCGTGGGGCGTGACCGAGGCGCTGCGGGTATGGAAGCTGCTGCAGGGCCATCCGCCGGCACCCTGATGGGCATCGCCGCGGGAGCGCAGCGGCCAGCCATGGCGGCTTGCCTGGCGTGGAAACCTGAAACGTGCAATGCCGGGAGTGCGACCTCACGGCCACCTGGCGGTGGCCGCAGCTACTTGGCTGCTGGAACCGGCGGCGCCGCAGGGGTGGTCTCGGCTGGCGGCTTGGCTGCCGCCGTCCCAGCACCTGCCGCAGGCGTGGGGGCCGTGGGGACAGGGGCGGCGTCAGGCGCGGTCTTCGGTGCAGGGGTTGGGGCTGGGGCGAGCTCCGGGTGGGGAACGGGGGCTGGAACGCGGCGGGTGCCCATCTGGCTATCCCCGGTGTTCTCAGTCGGGACGAACGGGATGGTGCCGCGGAAACCCATAATGCCGCTGATGGTGTAGAGCAGCGAGGCGACGATGATCGCGATCACGATCGTCCCGAGCACCTTGCGGGCGCCGGGGGAACCATCGCGCCTGAGGCGTTCGGCTTCGGTGAGCTGTTCAGGGTCCTTGTCGTTCGTCATCGCTGGGTCTTTCGGAAGGTGCGGCCTGCGGGGGTGTGGAGCGGGATGATGTCGTCCACCGACCGGGGTGATGACGGATGGCGACGCGCGGACGGCGCGATTCTCCGGGTATACCAGCCGATCGGTGCTCGCGGCATGGTGTCCTGATCAGGGGGAAAAGCAATTTGCTAAAGGCTGCATGCCCGCTGACCAGTGCGGGATCGGATTGCATCGACCATCCCCGATGATCGGCGCCCCGGGCGCCCTTCCCATCGCTGCGCCTAATAATCCCATGGAGGTCCACTGGAACGGTCTGGACCCCCATGCAAGCAGACCATGGCACGATGCGAGTACGGTAAGCGCGCCCGCCTTCGGCGGTGCCAGGGCATGACGGCTACTGCATGCCGTCATGCCCTGGCAGCGGCCCGAGCCGAGGTGATATGCCGAAATGCCGATGAAATAGACCGTCACGGCAATCATCGTGACGGACACCGTCACCACCCATCGCTATCGGGTCTGGCAGCACGCATATACAGGCTGGCTTGTCTCCTCTCATTGAGAGCCTGCATCACCCTATTCGGCCGGGATGGCGGCCTCCAGGAATCTCTGTCCAGCCTGAGCACCTTTGATCATTTCCGCGATGAAACGAAGGGGGTCTATGATCGAGCCAAGGAGTTCATGGAAAGCATGGACGAGCGCTGGAATTCCCTCACTCGCTGTCCGGCGTCCATCGAGATCTCGCTTGATGGACGAGCGGCCAGGAACGGGATGGGCGGCATTTTCAGATGGGTCACCACCGATCTCACTTAAATCCAGGACGGCAATGCCAGGCTGCGGCGCAGACTGAGCAGCGGTGACGTGAACATCGTCATGGATGCCTCGCCGATCGACCTCAACAAGGAGCAGTGGCTCAGCGAAATCGGCATCGATTCTCCAGAGACTTTCAGGGAATTCATCACAGAGACGCACGCCGAATCCATTGCTGATTGCGCTCAAGCCAACGCACAAAACGGCATTATGAATATCCCCATACGCGAGCTGGTCGCCTTCAGGCTCAGGCTGATGCTGGCCTATCCAGGGACCATATCCGAAAATGCCACCTGGTCTGCTGATAGAGGAGTTTGGGATTCCTGCAGAGCTGCATTGCGCAAGGCATCGCGCGCGCGCTTCCGCTTCGCACACTACATCTTCTCTTATACCATGACGCTGACGACCACCTCAGGTAACCTGAATGACGGATCACTCGGAGCCGCAGGCCTCCACCGCCTACCTGATTCCGCAGAGGCAATCAGCGCTCCGCCATCGGGTCATGGGCAATAGTGCATATGTCACCAGCTCCGTGCGCGCTCACCAGTTCTCCCCATTCGCTCGTCGGCGACTACATTGACCCCATTGGAAACGGCGAAGACTGCTCGGTCGAGTCGGCCGAACCAGAGCCAACGTCTTACCTATAGGACGCACTTGGCGCTTCGTCTGCCGTTAGCGACACTCGCCGCATGTCGCACCTGTCCAACTCGATGCCATAGCCCGCGCTCCGTGCGCTCCGAACGTTAGGTCGAGACCTCGCGCTCGCACGGTGCAAGCGCAGGTTTGCAACTGCCGACATGGCCGCGAGGATCATTGTCAGCCGCGCTGCGTTCTGGCTGATTGAACGTGGAGACCCGGCGGTCGCGCTGGGAACATGTGCCACTGCCACCTTCAATCTCGGCATGCAAGAGCGCTTCGCCAAGCTGCCTGCACCCGCCAGCGATGAGCTCGGCCTCATCCCCGATGAACGTCGACTGCCGCAGCGCACCCACAGCACGAGCACGCCAGCACGGCCGGCCAAGCAGGAATGCCGCCATCAAAGCAATGGTATGGACTCATGCCGTCGAAGGCAGCGGACGGTCACGTGCACCTGGAGGACAAATCCGCGGACGCTAATGCTCGCGCATGAATATTTCATCCACCCACTTGGTCGTGACCTCGTTGTTGACGAAGCGCACATCGCGGATCAGCCGCTGGTGGAAGGGGATGGTGGTCTTGATGCCCTCGATGATGTATTCGCTCAACGCCTGCTCGAGGAAGCGCAGCGCCTCGGCGCGGGTGTCGCCGTGGACGATCAGCTTGGCGATCATCGAATCGTAATTCGGCGGGATGGTATAGCCCGCGTAGCAGTGGCTGTCGACCCTCACGCCCTTGCCCGAGGGGCTGACGTACATGCTGATCCTGCCCGGTCTGGGCGAGAATTCCTTCTCCCAGTCCTCGGCATTGATGCGCACCTCGATGGCGTGGCCCTCGGGCTTGACGTCTTCCTGACGGAAGGCCAGGGGTTCTCCGGCGGCGACCAGGATCTGGTGCTTGATCAGATCGTATCCCGTCACCATCTCGGTGACCGGATGCTCGACCTGGATGCGGGTATTCATCTCGAGGAAGTAGTAGGCCTTGCGATCGAGATCGTAGATGAATTCGACCGTGCCGGCGTTGTAGTAGCCGGCCGCCTTGGACAGCTTGACCGCGTCGGCGCACATATTGCGCCGGATCTCTTGCGTGATCACCGGGCTGGGGCTCTCCTCCACCAGCTTCTGGTGCCTGCGCTGGGTCGAGCAGTCGCGCTCCCCCAGGGCCACCACATTGCCGTGCTGGTCGCCGATGATCTGGATCTCGATGTGGCGGGCGCGCTTGACCAGCGCCTCGACAATGCAGGCGCCGTTGCCGAAGGCGGCCTCCGCCTCGCGCTGCGCCTGGATCAGCCCGGAGACCAGGCTGGCGTCGTTATGGGCGACGCGCATGCCGCGTCCACCGCCGCCGGAGGTGGCCTTGATCATCACCGGGTAGCCGATCTTGTGCGCCACCTGAATGGCCTCGTCGCTCGAGAGCACCGGTCCCGCCGAGCCGGGCACCGTCGGCACGCCCGCCTCCTGCGCCAGGAGCTTGGCCTTGCCCTTGTTCCCCAGCGCGTCCATCGAGGTGCTGGTCGGACCGATGAACTCGATCTTGCAGTCGCGCACCACCTGGGCGAAATGGCTGTTCTCGGACAGGAAGCCGTAGCCGGGGTGGATCGCATCGACATCCGCCAGCTCGGCTGCGGCGATGATATTGTTGATGTTCAGGTAGCTCTGCTTGGCCGGCCCCGGCCCGATGCAGATGGCGACATCGGCCATGCGCACCGCCAGCGACTCCTTGTCGACTGTGGAATACACCACCACCGTCTCGATGCCAAGGCGGCGGCAGCTGCGGATGATGCGGGTTGCGATTTCGCCGCGATTGGCAATCAGGATGCGTTTGAACATGGGTATCCGATGATCAGGCACTCCGCGCCGGTCTCTGGGGGTCGATGACCCTGATCCGTCCGGCTGAGGCTGCCGGAGGGGTTAACCGACGAGGAATAGCACCGTTCCGTATTCGACCGCCTGGCCATCGTTCACGCAGATCTTCTTGATCGTCCCTTTGACGCCGCCATCAGGCTTGATCTCGTTGAAGACCTTCATCGCCTCGATGAGGCACACGACCTTGTTCTCATCAACGGGGGTGCTGATTGAGACGAAGTTCGCCGCGTCGGGATTGGGCTTGAGATAGACCGTGCCGGGGATGGGGGAGATCACCGGCTTGCAGCCAGCGAACTCATCGACGACCGGAGCCGGAACCGCGGCAGCCACCGATGCTGCCGGCACAAGTACCTGGGAAGCAGCGAGATGCGCTACGGCAGCGACTGGGCTCGTGGCCTTCTTCAATTTGACCTTCAAGTCCGGGGACTCCACTTCGACTTCCACCAAGTCATTGTCACGCATCAATTTGGTGAGTTCCCTGAGCGTCTTAATGTCCATAGGTGTGATGTTCTCCGAAACCGAGTGAAAAGCGGCGTTGGGCGCGACACGACAACAGACCGCTTGCCTTCGGCGCAGCGCCAAGGTGGTCGTCGGTGGTGAAGGGGCAACACTAGGTGACCTGGTGCATGAGTCAATCGGAGCGGATAGTAATCGCTCTAACCATTGGGGTGCCAAAACATGGGATCAGGCATGCGAGGACCCCCAGGGTCGCAGCTGCATCTCAAAGCTGCTGCAGCAGCACAGGCCTGGTGCCCAGCGCTCTCTGCAGGATCGATGCGCCATCCATCCGCCCTTCCGCCACGCAGGTTATAGCCAGGCGCTCCGCCCGGCGATGCCCTTTCGCGGCGGCCAGAGTCGCTATGCTCTCGGTCCGGAGCGTGGACATGGCGACCAGGATTCTTCTGCCGAAATTCGGCCAGACCGTCGAGACCAGCGAGATCACCCAGTGGCTGGTGCAGGAGGGAGCGGCGATCGCCAAGGGGACCATCCTCTGCGAGATCGCCACCGATAAGAGCACCCTGGAAGTCGAAAGCCAGTTCGCCGGCACCCTGCTGAAGATCCTGCTCAAGCCCGGCACCACCGCACCGGTCGGCTGCGTCATGGCGCTTTTGGGCGAGCGCTCGGAGACGCTCGATGAGCAGCTGATCGCCGAGTGCCTGGCCACCCAGCGCGTGAGCGCGAGCACCGCTGCCGCGCCGGCGGAGTCGGCTCCCGCCGCCAAGGCCGCGCCGCCCGCCCCCCGTCCCGCTGCCGCAGCCCCCGCCCCCGCCCGCCCGAGCCCGGCCGCGCCCGCCACCCCGACCCCGGCTTTGGCGCGCACAGCCCCGTCCCCGCGTGCGCAGACCCCCTCCCAGCGCATCTTCATCAGCCCGCGCGCCCGGCGGCTGGCCGCCGTGCACGAAGTTCCGGTCGCGATCCTGGCTGGCACCGGCGAGCAGGGCCGGATCGTCGAGAGCGATGTCCAGTCCTACCTCGATGCGGTCGGCCCGATCTCCCCGGTTGCGCGCAGCGCGGCGCTCAAGCGCGGATTGGACCTGCGCGGTCTGGCCGGTTCGGGGCCCAGCGGCCGCATCATGCTGGAAGACCTCGCGCGCTTCGCCCTCACCGCGGCACCCGCCGCACCCGCGGCACCGTCGGTGCTCGAAGCCGCACCGCCATTGGTGGCCAAAGTCGAGCGGCACAGCCCGATGCGCCGTGCGATCGCCAGCAACATGGCGCTCTCCTCCTCGACCATCCCCGCCTTCCAGCTCGAAGTGACCGCCGATGCCAGCGCGCTGATTGCACGGCGCGAGCGCGACAAGGCCGCGGGGGTCAAGATCAGCTATGGTGATCTCATCGCCAAGGCCGTGGCCCTGGCGCTCCGCCGCCATCCGCTCTTCGCCGCAACCTGGAGCGACACCGGGATCTCCTACGGCGACCGGGTCAACCTCGGCTTCGCCGTCGCCATCCCTGGCGGACTGGTGGTGCCGGTGATCTGGGATTGCGATGCCAAGACAGTGGACGAGATCGCCAGCGAGTCGCTGCAGCTGGTCGACAAGGCACGCACCGGCAAGCTCGCACCTGCCGACTATGCCGGGGGGGTGTTCACCCTCTCCAACCTCGGAGCCTTCCCGGTCGACCGCTTCGTCGCCATCGTCCCACCCGGCCAGAGCGGCATCATCGCCATCGGCCGCATCCGCGATGAAGTGGCGGTGCGCAATGGCGGCTTCTTCGCCGCCAAGCTGATCAGCCTCACGCTCTCAGCCGACCACCGCTACATCGACGGCGCCGCCGGGGCGCAGTTCATGAAGGAGGTCAAGGAACTGCTCGAGCTGGCCGACCGGCTCTAGAGCGAGGCCGCCCGGGTCTCCTCCCACTCGTCGAGCTTCAGGCGGCTGGCCTGCGCGACGGTGAAGGGCGCCACCTCCTCGGGGGCCGGCGGCGGATCGAGGCCGACCGTGGGGTCGGCATGCGGATGGTCGAGGTGGATCATCACCGCGCCCTTGGCCTGGAGGCGGTCGAGGATGTGCTTCTCGAGGTGCTCTGCGGCGCCGTGCGCCGCCGCCACGCTCCACAGCGATGGCACCACGAGGTGGAAGTCGACGAAGGTGAAATCGCCGCTGGTGCGCAGGCGCAGGTTGTGCACATCGCGCCATGCCGGATCCCGGATCTCGTTGATCGCCGCCACCACCCGCTCGAGCGCCGCCGGATCCACCTCGTCGAGCAGCCCGCGCAATGCCTGGCGGATCAGCCGCGCACCAAGGACGAAGATGAACAGCGCGATGGCGATGGCCACCAGGCTGTCGGTCCAGGTTCGCGCTGCGCCCGCGGGCATCAGCAGCATCAGCAGCACGCCGGCGACCACCCCCAGGCTGGTCCACACGTCGGTCAGCACATGCTGGCCGTCGGCGATCAGGATGGCGGACCTTGTCCGGCGGCCGACCGACACCAGATAGATGCCCAGGGCGAGGTTGATCAACGAGGCGACCACCACCAGGATGATGCCGAGATCGATGCGCACCGGAACATGCGCCTCGACCAGCGAGCGGATCGCCTCCCACAGGATGGCCAGGGCCGCCAGGGCGATGGTCCCCCCCTCGAAGCCGATCGAGAGGTACTCCGCCTTGCCATGGCCATAGGGATGGTCCGCATCCGGGGGGGCGGAGGCGAAGCGGAAGGAGACGAACATGAAGACCACCGCAGCCACGTGCACCACCGACTCAAGGGCATCGGAGAGGATGATGGTGGAGCCGGTCAGCAGGTAGGCGCCCATCTTCAGGCCCAGCATCACCAGCCCGGCGACCAGGCTCAAGGTCGCGGCCAGCTGACGGGTCCGGTGATCGCCGGTGCGCTCCATGGCTGGGCAGTATGGGTGAGGCCGAGCCGATGCCACCGCCACGGCCCGCTGTTTGCAACGACCCGCTAACAATTGACTGCGGCGGCTGAGTTCGTATTGCTAAGAAAGCATTTCCCGCCCCGATTCCTATCGGCTTGCTGCGCAACAGTTCACCTACGGATTATTCGGTTGCCGGCTGTGCCGGCTGAATCACTGCGAATTACAACCAACTCTACTCTATCATCTTAGATCACGTCAACCGGACACCCCTCCCGCCCCGACCTGCTTCGTAGAGATCATCGCAGTTCCGAGTGGTCCTCGTTCGACACGAGGCTCCCATGAACCCTTTGTTAGTGTTGGCGATCGTCTGTGCCGCCATCGCCCTCAGCGCCGCGGTCACCGGCTTCCTGCTGCTCTCCGCCTCCAGGCGGCGCCAGCAGCAGGCCAGCCTCGCCGAGGCAGGGCGCGTCGCTGACGCCGTACGGACCGTGCAGGAGCGCCTGGTGGCGGAGCAGACGGCGGCGATCGCCCGGCTCGAGGCCAGTTCCCATGACGCGCTGCGGGACAGCCGCAAGGCGCTCGAGGCCTCGCTTGCGGCGGATCGTGAGCGCGCCTTGAGCGACCGGCGGCAGGCCGAGCAGGAGCGGACGCGCGTCGAGGAGGCCGAAGCCCGCCTGGTGCGCCGGGAGGCGAAGCTGGCCGAACGCGAGCTCGCCCAGGAACGCGCCATCGAGGCCGCCGACCGACGCGAAGCACGTCTACGCGAACGCGAGGAGTCCTTCGCCCAGCGCGAACAGCAGCTGGCCGCACGCGCCCTCGCCCTCGACCAGCGCGAGGGCTCCATCGACGAGCGCCTGACCACGATCGCCGCGCTGAGCCCCGAGGCCGCCCGCGAGGAGCTCTTCGCCAAGCTCGACGCCAGCTTGAGCGCCGAGCAGGCCGTGCGCATCGCCCGCCATGAGAAGGAGACCACCACGCGTGCCAAGGAGATGGGTGTCGAGATCGTCTCGCGCGCCATCCAGCGCTATGCCGCCGAGCACACCGCCGAGAGCACGGTATCGCGCGTGCCGCTCGCCGACGAGGAGCTCAAGGGGCGGATCATCGGCAAGGAGGGGCGCAACATCAAGAGCTTCGAGCAGGCCACCGGTGTCGACCTGCTGATCGACGAGACCCCCGGCTCTATCACCATCAGCTGCTTCTCCGGACTGCGGCGCGAGATGGCGCGCCGCACCCTGGTGATCCTGCTGGAAGATGGACGCATCCATCCGGGCCGGATCGAGGAGGTGATGCTCAAGGTGCAGCAGGACATGGACCGCGAGGTGGTCAAGCTCGGCGAGGATGCCGCCTTCGCCTGCGAGGTCTCGGGTCTGCACCCCCAGCTGCTCAAATTGCTCGGCAAGCTGCACTGGCGGACCAGCTACGGGCAAAACGTGCTCAAACACACCCAGGAGGTCGCCTTCCTCTGCGCCCACATGGCCAGCGATCTCGGGCTCGACCCCAAGCTCGGCCGCCGCTGCGGCCTGCTGCACGACATCGGCAAGGCCATCGACCATGAACAGGAGGGCAGCCATCCCGAGCTCGGCTACGAGGCGCTCAAGCGCTATGGCGAGAGCGAGATCGTCGCCAACGCCGCCCTAGCCCATCATGAGGGCCATGCCGTGCTCTCGGCCTATACCGTGCTGGCCGCCGCCGCCGATGCCATCTCCGCTGCGCGCCCCGGGGCGCGCAGCAAGAATATCGAGGGCTACATCAAGCGACTCGAGCAGATCGAGGATATCGCCTGCAGCTTCCGCGGGGTGCAGAAGGCCTATGCCATCCAGGCGGGACGCGAATTGCGGGTGATGGTCTCGGGGCGGGAGATCCCGGATGCCGAGCTGCCCAAGCTGGCGCGCGACATCGCCCGCCGCATCGAGGACGAGGTCGCGTATCCCGGCGAGGTCAAGGTCACCCTGATCCGCGAGCAGCGGCATTTCGCCGTGGCGCGCTAGGCATTGCGCCCGCCACCAAGCGGCGACAATCCCCTCCTCTGAAGGGCTTCCAGCCACGCCCGGGAGACGCCGCGGACATGACCCTGCTTGCCATCGCCCGCTCCGCCTGCGCCGATGCCCTCGCCCTCGCCCGGCTCCAGCGCGATGGCCGCGCCTGGGCGGTGGTGGCATGGTCGACGCAGCTGCCTGACGACCCCCTGAGCGCATTCGCACACGCGCTCGGAGGCGGCCGGACGCTGCTGTGGCACGGCTCGGACTGGTTGATCGGCACGGGCGAGGCGGTGGCGGAGGTGTGCGACGGCCCGGGCCGGGGCACCCACATGGCCCAGGAGCTGGCGCGCCTGGAGTCGCGCTGCGTCATCGCCATCGTGCCGGGCGGGCAAGGCGCATCCGCCCCGCGGCCGCCGGCGCTGCCATGCGTGCTGACCGCCTTCAGCTTCGAGGACCACGCCCCGGGTCCTGGGCACTGGGGGGAGCGGCTGCCCGGCGCGCGGCTGTGGCTGCCGCGTCGCCTGCTGTGGAAACAGGGTGATGGATCGGGCTGGACGGTGGTCGCACTGCAGGTGGGTGCGGATGATGCGGCGCCGGACACCCTGGCCGATCGCCTGCTCGCCGAACCGGGCCTACGCGCCACCCCTCAGAGCGCTCCCGTACCGTGGCGGCCCCTGGGCGACGGCTACGCCGCCATGGTCGAGGACGCGGTGTCGCTCATCCATGATGGCGCCATGCGCAAGGTCGTCCTGGCACGTGCCTGCGATGAGCGCGTGCCGCCGGGGACAACACCCACCCAGGTGCTCGCCCGCCTGCGCCGCCTGGGGAGCGACGCGAGCACGGTCTACGCCCACGATCTCGACGACGGCGGCCTGTTCGTCGGCACCAGCCCCGAGCTGCTGTTCGCCGCCGATGGCCTGATGGTCTCGAGCATGGCCCTGGCCGGCACCAGCCGCAACGACCTGTCCTCGCCCGGCGATGGCCTGCCGGGCGACGAGCTGCTCTCCTGCACCAAGGAGCGCAAGGAGCATGGCGTGGTGGTCGAGCACCTGGTCAGCGTGCTGCGCCCGCGCTGCGCGCCCTTCGCCGTCCCCCCGGCGCCGCACGTGCGCCATCTCGGCAGCCTCCTCCATCTTGAGACCCTGCTGGCGGCCGAACTCAGGCAGGCCGACTACCTCGAGCTGCTGGCGGCCCTCCACCCGACTCCGGCGGTGTGCGGCCTGCCGACCGCAACCGCGACCAACTACATCGCCCGCCACGAGCATCTCCATCGCGGATTGTATGCCGGTGCACTCGGCTGGCTGACGCCGGAGCGCTGCCGGGTGATCGTCCCGCTGCGCGGGGCGATACTCCGCGATGCGCAGGCGCGGCTGTTCGCCGGTGCCGGCATCATCGAGACCTCGCAGGCGGCGGACGAGGTCGAGGAGATCGAGCTCAAGTTCTCGATCATGCGCCAGGCGCTCGGTCTCGCCCCGGGAACGGCAGCCGCAGCACCGGCCTAGTCGTCCAGGCGGCCGGGATGCTGGCCCGCGAAGCGCCTACCTCCGGGGCTCAGAGCAGGTCGTTGCGCCCCTTGGCCTTCAGCGCGTCCACCACCTGCTTGACCTGCTGGCTGCGGCCTTTGGGGATGATCAGAATCGCATCCTTGGTCACCACCACGCTCAGGCGGTGCAATCCGACACCCACCAGCAGCTGTCCGCTGGCGGCCATCAGCAGGCTGTCCTTGCAGTCGAGGCTGAGCACCTCGCCGCGGGAGATCACGCCCTGTGCATCGGCCGGCAGGTGATCGTAGAGCGAATCCCAGCTGCCGACGTCATCCCATTCGAAATCTGCGGTGATGGCGCAGATGTTCGCCGCCTTCTCCATCAGCGCGTAGTCGATGCTGATCTTCTTGAGCGGCTGGTAGACCTGGTTGAGCACCTGGTCGAATTCCGGTCTGCCGAAGGCCGCGCCCACCGGGGCGAGCGCCTCGGTCAGCCAGGTGCAGTGGGTCTCGAGCTCTGCGATCACCACATCGCTGCGCCAGGTGAAGATGCCGGCATTCCAGCGGTAGCCGCCTTCCGAGAGGTACTTCTTGGCCGTCGCCTCGTCGGGCTTCTCGACGAAGCGCAGCACCTTGTTCACCACCACGCCGCCGACATCGGGCAGCCGGGCAGCGAGCTTGATGTAGCCGTAGCCGGTGGCGGCGTGCCGCGGCAGGATGCCAAAGGTCACCAGGTTGCCGTTGCGCGCCACCTCGACGCCGGCGCTGAGGGCGCGCTGGAACTGGTCGGCAGGTCGGATCACCTGGTCCGCCGGCAGCAGGATCATGGTCGCACCGGGCGAGAGCTTCTCGACCACCAGCGCCGCCAGGCACACGCAGGCCGCGGTATCGCGTCCGACCGGCTCGGCGATGATGTGCTCGCGCTTGAGCATCGGCAGCTGGCGGCGGGTCTCCTCGGCCAGCGCAGCGGTGGTGATGACCAGCACCCGGTGCGCCGGTATGAGCGGCTGCAGTCGCGCCACGGTGGCCTGGATCATGGTGCTCTCGCCGACGATCTGCACCAGCTGCTTGGGCAGGGCGGCCCGGCTCATCGGCCAGAAGCGGGTTCCCGATCCTCCCGCCATGATGACTGCGAAGATGTCGGGGTTGATGTCGTTCATATGAGGTCCTTGGGCTGACGGCCCGCGCTGGCCGTCCAGAGGAGCGCGGCCCTCATCGGCGCTCCGCGTGCAGCGACACCAGCAGGCGGTTGAGAGGCAGGGACGGCGCCTCGTTGGTGCAGCATTCGACGAAGCCGAGCTTGCGCGAGCGGCAGAGCTTCTGCATCGACAGGCGATGGCGGGCGACCTCGGCAAGATAGGCGACGCGCAGGGCGCGGGGCTCGGCGGTCAGCACCCCCTCCCCCTCCATGCCCTCGAAGCGGCTGACGGTGGCCACTCCCAGGTCGGTCTCATCGGCATCCAGCACCCACACCAGGGCGATGTCATGGCCGCGGTGTCCAAGCCGGTCGAGGGTCTCCTCAATCAGCGCGGGGTCGGCTAGGAAGTCAGAGAACAGGATGACCAGGCCCTTGTGGTAGGCGGGTGCGACCAAGTGCTCGAGGCCCTTGGCCGCATCCGTGCCGGCGGCCGGCACATGCAGCTCGAGGGAACGGCAGAGGCGCTCGAGCTGGCCGCTGCGTGAGGGTTTGTGCTCGAGCACGTTGCGGTCGGTGAAGAGCACCAGGCCGGCGCGATCCTGCTGCTGCAGGACCAGGTAGGCCATCGAGGCGGCCAAGGCCGCGGCATAGCGGAACTTCGACAGCGCCGCACGCTCGCCACGGTAGCCCATCGACGCCGATCCGTCGACGCACAGGGTGCACCCCAGGTCGGTCTCGGCTTCGTAGCGCTTGAGCACCAGGCGGTCGCTGCGCCCGAGGACCTTCCAGTCGAGGTGGCGCAGATCGTCGCCGGCGACATAGGGCCGATGGTCGGCGAAGTCCACCGAATGGCCCTTATGGGGGCTGCGATGCGCACCGGTCTGGAGCCCCTCGACCACGATGCGGGCAGCCACCTCAAGGCTGTGCAGGCGCGCCAGCTCGGCGGGCTGGATGAGCGACGAGGCGGTGGTGTGGAGCATGCAGGATGCTACTGCACCATCCCCACCAGCGCCAGTCACCCGCCGAGGGCCTGGGACAGCGGGGGTGATTCCCCTCTGCCCGCCAACGCGGGGCGCGCTACCGCCATCCTTCATGCGCACTTGGCCCAATCTTCGGATTGCGGGGCATGTGCATCCCCCTACAACCTGCGCACACCACGTTCACCAGGAAATGCCATGTCCCGCTATCTCGTCGAACGCCTCAATCCCACCTTCGGCTACTTCTACAAGGCCGGCAAGACCCTCCATCGGGGCAAGACCAAGTGGCAGAACTTGGAGATCATCGAGAGCGAGGAATTCGGCAATGTCCTGCTGCTCGATGGCGTCACCCAGGTGACCTCGCGCAATGAGTTCCTCTACCACGAGCCGATGGTGCACCCGGCCCTGGCCAGCCATCCGGACCCCCGCGATGTGCTGATCATCGGCGCCGGCGACGGCGGCATCCTGCGCGAAGTGCTCAAGCATCCCGTGCAGAAGGCGGTGATGGCCGAGCTGGATGGCGGCGTGGTGGACTTCTGCGACAAGCTGATGCCCGAAATCAACGCCGGGGCCTTCGCCGACAAGCGCTACCGCCTGGAGGTCGGCGATGGACGCAAATTCGTCGAAGGCACCAAGGAGCGCTTCGATGCCGTGATCATGGACATGACCGACCCCTTCGGCCCGTCGGTGATGCTCTACACCAAGGAGTTCTTCCAGCATGTGAAGGCCACCTTCAAGGATTCGAAGAGCCTGTTCGTCATGCACACGGAGAGCCCGATCTCGCGACCCAACACCTTCAAGCAGTGCCACCGCACGCTCGCCGAGGTGTTCATCTACCGCCGGACCTTCTACCTCTACATCCACATGTACGCCGTGCTGTGGTCGATCACCGTGTGCAGCGATGGCACCGACGTGGCCGAGATCAGCCCGGCCGAGATCGCCGCCCGCCTGGTGGCGCGCGGCATCGGCGGCCTGCACGCCTACTCCCCGCAGACGCATCACAGCATGCTCGGCGAGTTCCCCTTCATCTCGGACCTCCTCGCCGACCTGCATTCGGTACCGGTGATCACCGATGCCAGCCCGGTCGTCCTGGACGACATTGATATCAATCGCGGCAGCCTCGAGCTGCGCGAGGTCCCTGCCAGCCCAGCCAAGCCGAAGGCCCCTGCCACAGCCAAGGCCACCGCCAAAGCCAAGGCCACCGCCAAAGCCAAAGCCAAGGCTCGCCCATCGGCCGCCAAGGCCAAGACTAAGGCCTTCGTCAAGGCAAATGCCGGCAAGCGCCGCTGAGGCGCACCTCCCCCCACCCCTGATCCCAGGCAGACCCCGTGTCGACGTCGTCCTTGCCCGATCCCTCCCGCATGCGCGCCCTGGCAGCGGAGCATGGCACCCCGCTGCTGCTGCTCTCGACGCAGACCATCCGCCAGCAATACCGCACCCTCAAGCAGGCGCTGCCAGGAGTGCAATTGCACTACGCCCTCAAGCCGCTGCCGCATCCGGCGGTGGTCCAGGCGATCAAGGACGAGGGCGGCTACTTCGACCTCGCCACCAATGGCGAGGTGGACATCGTCCGCGGGGTCGGGGTGGACCCGTCGCGCTGCATCCAGAGCCACCCGATCAAGCGCGACAGCGATATCCGCTACTGCCTGGAATACGGCTGCCGGACCTTCATCTTCGACAATCCCTACGAGCTGCCCAAGTTCCTGCCCTACAAGGATCAGGTCGAGCTGCTCATGCGCCTGAGCTTCCGCAACAAGGAGGCCCAGTGCGATCTCTCGCTCAAGTTCGGGGTGCAGCCGCAGGACGGCCTCGAACTGATGCGCAAGGCGGTCGGGATGGGGCTCAAGGTCCGCGGGCTGAGCTTCCATGCCGGCTCGCAGCTGCTGAACAACTTCAAGTACATCGAGGCGATCTCCTTCTGCCGTCAGCTCTTCAACCTCGCCGCCCTCGACGGCATCCGCCTGGATACCGTCGATATCGGCGGCGGCTATCCCGTGCCCTACACCGACCAGGTGATGCCGATCCATTACTACTGCCACCCGATCGCCGCCGAACTCGAGCGGCTGTTCCCGGGCGTCCGCCTGATCGCCGAACCGGGACGCTTCATCGCCGCACCGGCGATGACCCTGGTGGCCTCAGTGATGGGCAAGGCCGAACGGCAGGGCCGGATGTGGTACTACCTGGATGATGGGCTGTACGGCAGCTACTCCGGCAAGCTCTACGACCATTGCGACTACCAGTTCATGCCGCTCAGCAAGCTCGAGGGCAAGGCCAGCGGACCGGAGAAGCTCAGCGTGGTCGCCGGCCCGACCTGCGACTCGATCGATGTCATCTACAATGACATCATGCTGCCGGAGCTGGAGTGCGGCGAGCTGGTGACCAGCCCGATGATGGGCGCCTACACCTCCGCCAGCGCCACCGATTTCAACTTCTTCCCGCGTGCCACCATCGTCGTCGTCGATTAGACCGGGAAGCCACTCCGCCACGCCGTGCGCACCCGACCACCTCCGCCGAACCTCCAACCTCGAGCCTGCTATGGCCAATGAATCCCTGAACCTCTGGCTCGAAGACCTCTATGGCGACCAGGCCGGGCTCAAGCTCAAGCTGCGCGAGTGCCTCCACAGCAGCACCTCGCCGTTCCAGCGCATCGCCGTCTTCGACAGCCATGCCTTCGGCAAGGTCCTCACCCTCGGCGGCGCCATCGCCCTGACCGACTTCGATGAGGCGCTGTATTCTGAATGCCTGGTCCACCCCTCGCTGAGCGTGAGCAAGTCGGCCGAGCATGTGCTCATCCTCGGCGGCGGCGATGGCGGGGTGACGCGCGAGGTGCTTCGCTACCCGGCGGTCAAGCGGGTGACGGTGGTCGAGATCGATCGCGAGGTCGTCGAGGTGTGCCGGACCTTCTTCCCCACCGCGGCGAGCTGCCTGAACGATCCACGGGTCGAGCTGGTCATCGATGACGCCCATCGCTACCTGCGCGACTGTCCGCACCAGTTCGACGTGATCGTAGTCGATGCCTGCGAGCTGACCAACACCGCCAGCGATGCCTTCCATGTGCTGACCTTCGCCGACTCGGTGTTCCGCCGCCTCAAGGCCGGCGGCCTGCTCGTCGCGCCCCTGGGATGCCCGACCTTCTCCGCCGATGAGTGCCGTGCCACCCTGCGCACCCTCGAGCGCTTCCCGCACACCCAGGTCTACCTGATGAACATCCCGAGCTTCCCAGGCGGCCAATGGGCGGTGGCACGCTGCCTGAACGGCCCGGCGGTCAGCGACAAGGTGGAGCTCCAGACCTGGCACCGCAGCCTGCGCTGCTGGCATCCGGGCCTGCAGGCCTCGATGTTCACCCTGCCGCGCAACGTCGAGAGCCAGCTGGGGCTGCTCAAGCCCTAGCGCCGCGCCTCAGCCGCCTTCCGACAGGCGCTTGCGCATGGTGCGTGGCGAGCAGCCCAGGTGCTTGCTGAAGAGCTTGGAGAAGTGGTGGATGTCGTCATAGCCGATCGCGCGAGCGATATCGCCGATGCGATGGTTGCGATCGCGCAGCAGCATGGTCGCCCGGCTCAGCCGCAGGCGGATGACGAACTCGATCGCCGAGGTCGCGAAATAGCGTTTGAACTCATTGCAGAAATGAGGAACCGAGCAATCCACCCGCTGGGCCAGCTCCTCGAGGGTGATGCGCTCGGTGAAATGCGATTCCAGCCAGCGGCGCATCTCGAGATAGGCTGCGGGAACCGCGCTGTTGCCGCCCGGGGCCTGCACGATGCGTGCGACCTGGCGGAAGAAGGTGTGCAGCAGGTTGGCGACGATCACCTCATCCGGACGGGCATTGCCGATGATCTCCTGGTGGATGCCCTCGATGGCGGCTTCAAGCAGCGTGGGCTGGATGCCGGAGAGCGGCGAGTTGCAGGGCAGCCCGGTGGCGCCGATCAGTCCGCTGACCACCGTGCCGGCACAGTGGATCCATGAGTGCCACCACGGCCGCTCGCGGTTGCCGTAGTAGTGTCCGCTGCTCGGATCCCAGATCATCAAGGTGTTGCCGGACAGCAGCACCGGCTGGTCCTCGCGCCACAGCTCCACCGCGCCATGGAAGCACATCAAAAGGTAGTCACCGGTCCCGGAAGGCCGGTTGACGATGCACGGCCTCATGCGTTCGCGCGTACCCAGGCCATGGACCTCGAGACCGGGCGACAGCACCGGCGGATCGGCATAGAAGACCCGGATCGGTGGCAGGCTGCGGAGCGCGGGCGGATCCGCCGACAGGTCAGGATCGCTCATGGGTATTCGTCGCGCCTCCCATCGACTGCGCGCCGCCGCCTGCTGGGCGTCGTCGCGCTCAGGCGCCGGTGCCGAATTGGTGGAGGCTGCGCAGGTCGGCGCCGTTGAACAGCCGGATGTCGGTGATGTCGTGGCGGATCATCGCCAGGCGCTCGAGGCCGAGGCCGAAGGCGAAGCCCTGCCAGCGGCTCGGATCGACGCCGCCCTGCTCGAGCACACGTGGGTGGATCATGCCGCAGCCAAGCAGCTCGACCCAGCGTGAGAGGCGGCTGCCGGGCTCGGCGCTGGTCGAACGCACATCGACCTCGAAGCCGGGTTCGACGAAGGGGAAGAAGCTCGGGCGCAGGCGCACCTCGACGTCGTCCCGCTTGAGCACGGCGGTCAGCAGGGTGCGGATGGTGCCGACCAGATGGGCGACGGTGATCTCCTTATCGACGACGAAGCCCTCGACCTGGGTGAAGGTGTTGTCGTGGGTGGCGTCGACCGCCTCGTAGCGGAAGACCTTGCCCACCACCACCCGGCGGAAGGGCGGGGTCAGCGTCCCCTCGCCCACCAGGCGGTAGGTCCGGCTCTGCACCGCCGAGGTATGGGTGCGCAGCAGCCGGTCGCCATCCCTCCATCCCTGACTGGTGAGCCAGAAGGTGTCCTGGGCATCGCGTGCCGGATGGTCGGCGGGGATGTTCAAGCGGCCGAAATTGTACTCGTCCTGCTCGATATGGGGCCCGTCGATGACCGTATAACCCATGCTGGTGAAGACTTCTTCGACCTCGCGCGCCACCTGGCTGAGCGGGTGGACGCTGCCGAGATGGCGGGCACCCGATGGCAGGGTGAGGTCGATGGGTTCGTCGACCTCGGCGCCGGCCAGCCCCAGCTGGGCGTTCTGATGCGCCTGCTTGACGCTCTCCAGGCACTGGTTGAAGAGCGCGCCCAAGGCGCGCTTCTCCTCGGCGCTGGCTTGGCCGAAGGCCTTCTGCAGCTCCTTGATCCTGCCATTCCGGCCGAGGAAGGCGATGCGGACCGCCTCGACCGCTTCGCTGGTCCTGGCGGCCGCGAATTGCGCGAGCGCGTCCTGCTGCAGGTGGGCGAGATCGTCGCTGAGGCTCATGGGGGGGCAGGGTAGGAGGGCAGGAACGTGGCGCAACCTGCGTCAGCGGCGCCATGGGCGCACGGCCCGGGCCTTCCTCGCCTGCATCGGGTTGCGCAGGGGGCGCTGCGGGCTACCGTGGCCACTCGCCGCCATGCTCGAAATCCCGCCCGCCCTGATCGCCCTGATCCAGGATCATGCCTTCGCGCATTATCCCGGCGAATGCTGCGGCCTGATCTTCGGCCAGGCAGGGACCAGCCGCGCCAGCCGCTGCGTCCAGCTCGAGAACATCGCCGACCGCCTGCACGCCCTCGACCCGGCCGCCTATCCGCGTACCAGCCGCGACGCCTTCATGGTCAACGAGGCCAAGCTCAACCGCGCGGTGCGCGAAGCGGAGGCAGGCGGTGAGCGCTGGCTGGCCTTCTACCACAGCCACATCGACTGCGCCGCCTACTTCAGCGATGAGGACAAGCTCCATGCCGCACCCGACGGCAACGTGGTCTATCCCGAGGTGGTCCAGCTGGTGGTCAGCTGCTGGCGGGAGCGGATCAGCGATGCCAATGCCTTCCGCTGGGATGGCCGCGACTTCGCCCTGGTGCAGAAGCTCCCGGAATTCGCCCGGGCCCGGCCATGAGGCGCTGCTGGGCCTGCCCACGCCCCGGCGCTTCCGATGCCTGCGCTGACACGCGCGCCGACGGCTGGACTGTATCCGTGCACCGCGTGCTCCCGCAGCCCGCCGCCCCCCTCCTGCCGAACCGGCACTCCGTCTAGCGAGCACCCATGGCCCGATCGATAGAAACCATGAGCGTCCATGCCGGCGAGCCGCGGGACAAGGCGCACGATTCACTGGTCACCCCGATCATCCTGTCGACCGCCTATCCCTTCGCCAATACCGACGAGCTGCACCGCTACTTCCGCGGCGAGCACCAGCGTGGCGAGGAATACGGCCGCTATGGCAATCCGACCCAGGAGGTCGCCGAAGCCAAGCTCGCCGCCCTCGACGGGGGTGCCGCCGCGCTGCTGACCTCCACCGGCATGTCGGCCATCGTCACCACCCTGATGGCGATGGTCAGGCCAGGCATGCACCTGATCATCACCGCCGACAGCTATCGCAAGACGCGGGTGTTCGTGCGCGAGTTCCTGGTGAAATTCGGCATCGAGCATACCAGCTGCGAGCCGTCGGTGGATGGCATCGCCGCTGCGCTCAGGCCCAACACCCGGCTGATCATCACCGAGAGCCCGACCAACCCCTACCTCAACTGCATCGATCTCGAGGCCCTCGCAGAACTCGCCCGCAGCAAGCGCATCAAGACCCTCATCGATGCCACCCTCGCCACCCCCTACAACCTGCAGCCGCTCTCCTTCGGCATCGATCTGGTGGTACACAGCGCGACCAAGTACCTCGGCGGGCACAATGACCTGATGGCCGGCGTGGTGGTGGGCAAGAGCGACACCATCCAGGCCATCCGCGAGCATCAGGGCATGGTCGGCTCCCTCGCCTCGCCCTTCACCGCCTACATGCTCATCCGCGGGCTCAAGACCTTCGCGGTGCGCATGCGCCACCAGAACGCCAGCGGCCAGCGCATCGCGGAGTTCCTCGAGGCCCATCCCAAGGTCGATCGGGTGTGGTACCCCGGCCTGCCCAGCCACCCCGCGCACCTCATCGCCAAGAAGGTCATGCGCGGCTTCGGCAGCCTGATCAGCTTCACCATCAAGGGTTCGCTGATCGATGCCAGCCGGGTGGTCGATGCCTGCGAGATCCCCTACCTTGCGCCGAGCCTCGGCGGACCCGAATCGCTGATCGAGCAGCCGGCATTGATGAGCTATTACGACAAGTCGCCGGAGGAGCGCCAGGCGCTGGGCATCCGCGAGAACCTCATCCGCCTGAGCATCGGCCTGGAGAGCGCAGACGATCTGGTCGCCGATCTCGGCCAGGCGCTCGACCGCCTCTGAGGACCGGCTCGCCGCAGCCTACCCGCTAGGCGCGGTCCTCAGGTCTCGACGATGCCGGCGAGATCGTGCTGCAGGCGCGCGCATAGCGCATCGACTGCACTGAGCTGGCGCGCGGTGACCGCCATGCCCAGCCGGCCGAGGAAGGCCCCCTGATCGGCATTGCGCGCGCCCACGATGCAGGCGGTCATGCCCTCGCAGCACATCAGGCAGCCGATCGCCAGTTCGGCGCAGCTCAGGCCGTCCTCCTCGGCGATGGCCTTGATCTCGCCGACCGCCTCGAGGAAGCGCCGCAGGCGCGCCCCGCGGAAATCCGCGCGCTCGGCGCGGTGGTCGCCAGGCGGGAAGCGCTTGTCCGCCGTCCAGCTGCCGAACAGCATGCCGCGCTGCAGCGGCGAGTAGGCCAGGAAGGCGACCTGATGCTCTGCGCACCAGGGCAGCACCTCCCGTTCCGCCTCGGTCTTGAACACGCTGTAGGCGTTCTGCACCGACTGGACCGGAACGCCGGTGGCTCGCCAAGCCTCGAGCTCGACCAGCGAAGCGTTGCACAATCCGATGGCGCGGATCTTCCCCGCCTTGAGCAGCTCACCGCAGGCGGCCGCAGTTTCGCTGATGGGATCCGGCGTCGGCCAATGCAATTGGAAGAGGTCGAGGCGCTCGGCGGCGAAGGCCCTGAGGTTGTATTCGCAGTCGGCGATGACCTGGCCGCGATGCCCTCGGCTGATGCGCTTGCCATCGACCAGATGGTGGCCGAACTTGGTGAAGATCAGCGGCCGCTGTGAGGCAGGCAGGTCGCGCACCGCTGCCGCCACTACCTGATCGGCGCGCCCCGAGCCGTAGATCGGTGCGCTATCGATCCAGTTGACCCCCTCGGCGAGGGCTGCCGCGATGGCGCGCGATGAGTCGGCATCGTCCTGCTCTCCCCACATCCAGCCGCCGATGCCGAAGGCGCCGATGCCGACCGCGCTGATGGCCATGTCCGTGGTCCCGAGCGTGCGCTTGATCATGGCGGGCATGATGGCGGGCCGACGGCCGGGTACAATTCCCGCGCTCTGCCCGGGCAGCCTGCGCGCACGGTCGGCTAGGTGCGCCGCGACAGCTTGCCGGCGGCGAACGACATCTGCAGCTCCTTCGCACCATGGCCGTCGAATTCGATCAGGATCGTCCGTCCATCGCGGGGGCCCTTCATCGCCAGCACCGTTCCGGCGCCGAAGACCGAATGGGTGATGGGATCGCCAGGGCGGTAGGGGTCGTCTTCGAGCACCTGCGGAGCATCGTAGTAGACCTTCTTCTCGCGCCGGCTTGCGGCCTTGAGGTCCAGCCCGGTGGTGATGCCCATGGCCATGGCGGCATCCAGCGCCGCCTTGCCGGCGAGCGCCTGCACCGCACCGCTGTGCTCACGCGCGCGCACCGAGCTGCCACGCACATGATCGCCCTCGGGCAGCGTCCGGCGGCCGGTCGCATCCCGGGATTCGAAGCAGTCATCCGGGATCTCGCCGAGGAAGATGCTGGGCTCATTGCGGAAGGTCTGGCCGTACTGCATGCGGCAGCGCGCCCGGCTGAGATAGAGCTCCTCCTTCGCGCGGGTGATGCCGACATACATCAGCCTGCGCTCCTCCTCGAGATCAGCCGTCTGCCCCATGCGCTCCAGCGGCAGCACGCCCTGCTCGCAACCGGTGATGAACACCACTGCGAACTCCAGGCCCTTGGCTGCATGCAGGGTCATCAGCGTCAGCTGGTCGACATCGCCCCGCTCGCGCTCCGCCATGTCGGCGTCGGTGACCAGCGCCACCAGCTCGAGGAAGCCGGGTAGGCCGCCCTCGGGGTGGGCCTCGTGGTATTGCTCGGAAGCGGTGATGACCTCGCGGATGTTGGCGACCCGTTCGGCGCCTTCGCCGGCCTCTTCGCTGGCGAAATAGTGCTGCTCGAGGCCGGCCAGCTCGATTACCCCGCGCACGCACGCCGCCGGGCTGCCGAGCGGCAGCTTGCGCAGCATGCGCCAGACGCGCGACAGATCCTTGAGCGGCTTGGCCGCCCTTCCCACCGCCACCCGGTCCAGGAGCTCCTCGCGCTCGAGCATCTCATGGGCGCTGAGCGCCTCCTCCTCGGCGATGGTGAAGAGCTGCTCGAGGGTGCTCTCGCCGATGCCGCGCTTGGGGATGTTGGCGATGCGCTCCAGGCTGATGCGGTCGCGCGGATTGACCAGCAGCTTGAGGTAGGCGATGAGATCCTTGACCTCGCGGCGGTCGTAGAAGCGCGTGCCGCCGACGATGCGGTAGGGCACGCCTCGGCGGCGCAGGCCGTCTTCGAGCACGCGGCTCTGGGCGTTGGTGCGGTAGAAGATCGCCATCTCCGCGAGCTTGCGCCCCTGCTTGTGGAAGCGCTCGATCGCCGCCGAGACCGCCAGGCTTTCATCCATCTCATCGTCGACGGCCAGCAGCTGCAGCGGCTTACCGTCGATGTTGTCGGTCCTGATGGTCTTGTCCTTGCGCTTGGTGTTGTTCGCCACCACGCCCTGCGCTGCGCGCAGGATGGTCTTGGTCGAACGGTAGTTCTGCTCAAGCAGCACGGTCAGGCAGGGAGCGAAGTCGCGTTCGAAGTTGAGGATGTTCTCGATGTCCGCGCCACGCCATCCGTAGATCGCCTGGTCGGGATCGCCGGTGGCGCAGATGTTGCGGTGCTCGGCGAGCAGGCGGATGAGGCGGTACTGGACCTGGTTGGTGTCCTGGAACTCGTCGATCAGCAGGTAGGGGAAGCGGTCGATGTACTTGCGCCGCAGCTCCTCGTCGCCCTCGAACAGCCGCACCGGCTTGAGCAGCAGATCGTCGAAATCGACCAGGCACTCCTCCTGGCAGAGCCTGGCGTACAGCACATGGCACTGCTTGGCCCAGATATCGAGGTCGTCGTTGGGCGCGACCTGGGCGATGTCCTCCATCTGGTTCTTCCACTGGCTGATGCGCCAGATGATCTTGCGCGGATCCGCGACCTTGGGGTCGAGGCGCAGGTCCTTGTAGATGCGCTTGTACAGGCGCTTCTGGTCATCCTCGTCCATGACCGAGAAGGGATGGGCGAAGCCGACCTTGGCCTGCTCGAGCTTGAGGATGCGCAGGCCAGCGCTGTGGAAGGTGGTGATCCAGGGGGTCTTCAGGCCGAGCAGCCGCTCGACCCGCTCCTGCATCTCGCCCGCCGCCTTGTTGGTGAAGGTGATGGCGAGGATGCGGTCGGCACGCACGCCATGCTGGATGATGTTGGCGATGCGGTGGGTGATCACCCGGGTCTTGCCCGAGCCAGCGCCAGCGACCACCAGGAGCGGCCCATCGAGATGGGCGATGGCCTGGCGCTGGAACTCGTTCATGCCCTTGAAGACGTCGACCGCCATGACTGGACTAGTTCCTGGGCCCGTGAGCTGTGCACGCTGCGAGCGGCTGCGCCGGTGCATCCCGCCGGGGTGGAGGCATGCTACCCATCGAGGGCGACCAGGATAGCCGGACCACCGAGGAGCACATGATCGATCAGGCGCACGCCATCGACGAACACCGCGCAGGCGAGCACGCAGCTGTCATCGGCATGCTCCTTCTCCTCGAAGCCGCGGACGCTGACCACATCGCAATAGTCCACCTCGACCCCCTCGTGCACCAAGAGCTCGTTGTAGACGATCTCGGTCAGGCTCAGGCTCTTGATCTCGCCGCTCTTGAAGGCGCGGTTCGCCAGTTCCAGGCCGCGGGGCAGGCTGACCGCCTTGGCGCGCCCTTCCACCGACAGGCGGCGGTTGCGGCTGGACATCGGCAGGCCATCGGCATCGCGCAGGGTCGCGCCGACCTGGATCTCCACCGGCTGGTTGAGATCGCCCACCATGCGGCTGATGATCAGGACCTGCTGCAGGTCCTTCTCGCCGAAGATGGCGATGTCGGGCTGGACGATGTTGAAGAGCTTGGTGACCACGGTGGCCACCCCGCGGAAATGGCCCGGGCGGGCGACCGCGCACAGCTTATCGGTCAAAGGACCGACCAGGGAGACGAAGGTGGCGAAGCCGTTGGGGTACATGTCCTGGGCGGTGGGGAGGAATACCGCGTCGACCCCGGCCCCGGCGAGCAGGGCGAGGTCCTGTTCCAGGGTGATCGGGTAGGTGGCCAGGTCGCCGGGGTTGTCAAATTGAGTCGGGTTGACGAAAATCGACACGACCACGGCCCCGCCGCTCGCCTTGGCCTTCTCCACCAGGCTCAGATGGCCTGCATGCAGGGCACCCATGGTCGGTACGAAGACCACCTTCTGCCCGGCGGCATGGCGGGCATGGCTCCACCCGCGTTGGGCCTCGATGCTGGTAAGCTGCTCCACGGCGTTGATCCTTACATCCTGCGGCGATCACCGGTAGGTGACTCGCCAGTGGTGCCGGCCCGGTTTCCAGCGGCCAGCTTGATCCTTGAGCGGCGGACGGTATTCCTCGATGAGGGGAACCCATGGCCTTCGTCACCATCCGCATCAAGGGCAGCGAAGGTTACACGCGCATGGCGCTGAGCAAGGAGCGCATGGTTCTCGGCAGGTCATCCGATGCCGGCGTGTCGATCAAGCATGCCAGCATCTCGCGTGAGCACTGCGTCTTCATCCAGGTCGGCGAGAAATGGTTCCTCGAGGATCTCGGCAGCTCCAACGGCACCTGGGTGAATCGCAGCAAGATCACCGGCAAGACCGAGCTCAACGAGAAGGACATCGTCAAGGCCGGCAAGGCGCGGCTCACCTTCCACAACGGCGATGTCAACTCCGCCGATGCCGCCATCGAGGTCTCCACCCAGGATGACGACGACGACGATGGCGACGGGGCGGCCGACGGCGAGGCGGGCGAATTGCCAGCGCGGGCCAAGGACGAGCCGCACCAGGCCAAGCGCTGCAGCAGCTGCGGCATGTGGCTGAGCATCGCCCATCTGCATGCCGGCGACCGCATCGCCTGCCCACGCTGCGCCAGTAGTGTCAGCGTGTGATCCTCCTCGGCCCAGCCGCCCCTTCCGACATCCACCTGCTGCCACGACCGCCCGCTGGCGGGCAGCCACCGTCGCGCTAGAAGAATGGCCATGCGAAAGCGCATCCTGCTGCTGGCGATGGCGCCCGGACTCTGCCTCCGCCTGGCTGCCAGCGATGCCCTGATCGAGCCGGGCGAGCGCCTGGCGGTGATGGACACCCCCCACATCCATGCCCTGGTCCCGGCGGATGAGGTCGAGCTGCTCCGGCCGCTGGTCGCGCGCGCCGAGGTGATCTACGTGGCGATGGCCAAGGACGCCGGCTATACCATCACCAAGCCCCTCAATCTGCTGCTCGACGACGACCTCGATGATCACAACGGCTACTCCTTCGTCACTCCCTTTGCGCTGATCGACATCGAGCTCGCCCCGTCGGTCCAGTCCTCGGGGATCTTCGTCGGCAATGGCGTGGTCGAGCGCACCTTGACCCACGAGCTGACCCACCACCTCTCCAACGACCGCGAGCCCAACCGCTTCCGCCATGCGATGGAGGAGATCTTCGGGCGCATCCTGCCCAACGACCTGCTCAGCGATGTGGTGGCCTACCTGAGCATCCCGGCGCATGAATTCAGCCCGAACTTCTGGCATGAGGGCTGCGCCCAATGGGCGGAGACCGTCTACGCCCCCGCCGGCAGCGTCTGGGGCGGCCGCGGGCGCGACAGCCTGACCCACATGGTCTGGCGCCTCGATGCCGCGGAGCATGCCATCCCCCCGGTGGGCGAGTGGCGGGCGAGCTACCAGAACTGGCCGTATGGCAATCGCGTCTACCTCTACGGCATCGCCTATCTCCGCTATCTCCAGGGCTTCTACGGCAACCGCGCCACCGTCTGGCAGCTGATCGAATCGCAGGAGCACCGCTGGCCCTTCATCTTCAATGGCGGGCTGGAGGCGCCGCTGGGCAAGAGCCATGCCGAACTCCTCGCCGAGGCGCGCGCCGCCCTCGAGGCCGAGCAGCAGGTGGTGCTCAACCGCCTGGCCAGCCAGCCGATCACCGCCCCCAAGCGCCTGACCGAGCGCGACGGCGTGGTCTCCGCCCCGGCCTGGACGCCGGATGGCCAGCTGTTCGCCGCCTTCTCGCCCATCTACGGCCTGCCGCATTACATCCGGCTGGATGCCGACGGCAATACCTCATCGACCGGCTATGGCGCCTATGCCATGGGCGACGCGCGTTCGCTGAGCGACGGCACGCTGGTGTTCGCCGAGACCCCGGTGGCGGACTACTACTACCGCTCGTCGCGCATCTCCCTGGTCAGCCCGCGTGGCCACCGCATGGTCCTCGACCCGCTGCGCATGCTCGAGCCGGACGTCCGCCGGCTCGCCGATGGCATCGACCGGCTGCACTACCAGGTCGCCAGCGTCCAGCTGCTGCCGGCCAGCCGCCAGCGTCTCGTGCTGATGAATGTCGGGGTCGACGATGGCCTTTTGCTCGCCATCTCGGACAGCTCCGCACCTGTCACCTGGCCGACCCAGGGCATCCCCTGGAGCCCCTCGTTCCGGCCCAGGCATGACCAGCTCAGCTGGGTCGAGACCGATGCCTCGGGGTCGCGGCTGCTGCTGGCCCCGCTGCCGGCAGCCGGCCAGCCCCTGACCGGCATCCCGCGCATGGTGCTCGCCCAGGTGCCCGGGCGCATCCTGCACCCGGCCTGGAGCGCCGATGGCGCGAGCGTCTTCATCTGCGCCGACCACAGCGGCGTGGCCAACGCCTACCGCATCGATATCAGCAAGCCGGGCGAGCTCATACCGGTGACCAATGTCATCGGCGGCGTCCTCGCCTGCGTCCCCAGCCCGGATGGCCGGGAACTCGCCATCGTCAACCATGACCGCCACGGCCCCTATCTGGCCCGCTTGCCGAACGACCCGAGCCACTGGCCGGCCGCGGTACCGGCCATCACCCTGGCCTGGCCAGCCCCCCTGCCAGGAGCGGTGGAGCAGGCGATCCTGACCGCCGGATCTGCCGCCGGCGCCAGCACACCAGCCCTTGTCACCGGCCCGACGCCGGACGCGGCCCCGGCTCCGGCCCCGCTCCCTGCTTCGGCCCCGCCTCCCGTCCAAAACGCTGCGACGGCGAACCGGCCGGCGCATCCCGGGGTGCCGGTCAGCCCGGGCTTCACCCCCGCCTTGCCATCCGACCTGGGCGATCCGGCGGCGGTGAAGACCTCGGACTACCATGGCCTGGATGAGCTGCGGCCGCTCTTCTGGACCCCCACCACCCTCGCCGTCCCGGAAGGCGGCTATGGCATCTCCGGTGTCATCGCCGATCCGCTGTTCACCCACGAACTGGTCAGCGGCCTGGGCGCAGGACCATTCAAGGGTTCGCCGGTCGGCTTCGCCGGCTATGTCTACGGCGGCCAGGCGATCGAGATCGCCGCCCTGGCCTGGCAGGCCGAGCGCAACTTCAACGACCAGGTGGTCGACATCACCGGACGCGAGTACGACTACACCGAGGACCGCCGCAGCGCCGAACTGCGCCTCGGGCTCGGGCTGGAAGGGTTCGTGCGCCGCTACCAGGCCTATGTCACCGCCGGCATCGCCGACTACCAGCCGGTGCACGCCGAGGCCAAGAGCTATGCCAACCAGACGCTCATCAATCTCCCCGCCTTCCATGGCCAGGAGGAATACAGCGAAGTGACCGTCGCCTACGGCGACGACATGTTCTTCCCCACCAGCTATAGCCCGGAGAACGGCACCAGCTTCGCGTTCGACTACCGCCACAGCGGCTACGGCGGGCAGCTACGAGGCGACCGCCTGATCGCCCTGGGCACCTACGTCTTCAGCGTCTGGCCCGAGTACGGGCAGGAGCTGGTTGTCGGCGGTGCGCTCGGCTGGAGCGCCGGGGACCGCTATCTCCAGGGCCAGTTCTCGGTCGGCGGAGTCTACAACATCAATCAGCTGCCGCGCGGCTACCTGACCACCCAGGCGGTCGGCGACTACCTTTCCGGCGGTACGATCGCCTGGCGCACCCCCATCAGACGGGCGTTCTACGGCTTCGGCAGCGCCCCCTTCGTCGATCGCCAGGAGGTGCTCGAACTGTTCTTCGATGCGGCCAAGGCCTCGACCGACCGCATCGACGGCAATGGCGATTGGTATCGCAGCGTCGGCGCCGAGCTGCATCTCGACATGATGTTCTGGGAAGCTCAGCTCGATCCGGGCATCGGCGTGGCCCGCCAGCTCGACGGTGATCGCAAGTGGGCCCTGCTGTTCCAGCTCGCCTTCGTCTGGTAGGGCGGACGGGGGGCGTGGGCGTCACGTAGGCGGATGGCTGCCCAGCTCGGTGAGCTCATCCGCTTCGCGCGTGCGCGCCAGGGCGAGAGTCTCGGGATCGATCAGCCAGAGCAGCGCCCCGTCCTTCTCGGTATCGGCGCCCAGCAGCCCGCGCGGGAGCTTGTCGACTGCCAGGTCGCGTCCGCCGAGGAGGGTTACGGGCAGCGACCAGCCGCGGTAGGTGGCGACGGCGAAGAGATCGGTGAGCAGGGCGTCGGCGGCGGCGGAATCCTGCGCCGCCAGGACCTCCAGCCCATCGGCCTGCACCCTGCTGGCGAGGGTGCTCATGCGACGCAGGTGGATGACCATGGCGCGGTCGGCGAGCGATGGGAGCTCGGCGCCGATGTCGTTGAGGTAGCGCTCCAGTACCTCGCGCTCGGTCAGGGCGGCGACCAGGGTCGGCGGATCGATGTGGTAGCACAGGCACTGCATTGCGGTTCTCGCGAGTCGTGTCAGGGCTGGCGCAGGAAGGGGCGGATGAGCTCGTCGAGCGCGGCGGTGCCGCGGGCATTCAGCGTCGTGCCGATGATCCCGGCGGCTACGTCCCAGTACGCCTCCTGGCCGAGGCCCTGGGTCTCCACCACCCGGCAGTGGTAGGAATGGCCGACATCGCCGATCTGCGCGCGCAACGGCTGCATGACCACGTTCTCGGCCGACGGTGCCAGCGGTTCGACCAGCACCACGCGCTTGGCGGAACGCGCCAGCAGGTCGGCAACCAGCCAGGCGACCGCTTGGCGGTATTCGCGATGCTTCCAGCCGGCGAAGCGGTCGGCGCCGGGGAAGCGCACCAGCACCCCCGTCCCGGAGCATGCCAGGCGCTGGCTGGCGCAGATCTGGGCGAGCAGCGCCGGCTCCCCCCAGGCGACCTGGGGTTCAGCGAGCAGCAGGGTGCAGGGCTCGACCTCCGGCTTCTCAAACAGGCCGAGCATCGCCCAGCGCCGGTCCGCCTGGGCCTCGACGCGGGGCAGCACGAGCACCGCCAGCGCCTCGCCCGAGCGCAGGTGGCCCTGGGGCCCCATCTCGAGGCTGCTGCCAGCGCCCAGATGCACGAAGTCGATGGCAATGCGGCTCGAGCCATGTCTCAGCTCGATGCGGTCATGATGGCTGGACGACGGGGTGATGGAGACGCTCAGCGTTTGCGCATCGGTTGCCATCGGCAGCACCGCCTCCTGGGCATCGGTGGCGACCCAGCCGGCGGCGCCACCCGCGGGGCGCAAGGTGAGCGAGAGCTCCTCGTTCTCATAGCCGATCTGCGGCAGGTAGTCCCAGGTCCAGTCGGAGCCGAAGCCGGGCAGCGTCGAGACCGCCACCAGCAGACACCACCAGAGAGGCTGCCACCAGCGGCCCTGCACCGCTCTGGTGTGCATCAGGGATCGCCGAGCCGACGGGTGCCTGCCGGTGCGGTCTGCGGCTTGAGCAGGATCTGCATGTGCGTGCCGGCGATCTTCCAGGCCACCCCGGGATCGGCGGTGCCGAAGATGCCGATCGCCAGCACCTCGGGCGGAGGGGAGCCGAAGGAGCTGAGGGGGTACTTGGTCAGCGGCTCATCGGACATGAAGGCCTGCATGCGACCGAATTGGTAGTCGATGCACAAGGTGGCATGGGTGCCCTGGATCTGCAGCGCCAGCGGCTGCCAGGCGGCCCACACCCCATTGGTCGATACCCGGTAGGCCAGGCGGCTGTCGGAACGCACCGCGAGGGCGACGCCGTTCTTGTGGTCGTTGTCGAGCACTTCCAGCCCGGCGGTCGCATTGGCGAGGCCGGTGAGATCGATATCGAGCTTCACCTGGCGGAAGCGCGATTCCTGCTCAACCACCCAGGCACGCGAGACCGGCTCGGGATTGGCGCTCTGGGTGCCGTCGAGGAGCAGCTGGCTGCCATCGGAGTGGATGTGGATGCCGGTTCCTGGGGCGCTGTATTGCCAGCCATCGTTGGGCATGTCGCCCACCGGCCAGTTGAACTTCTCATCGATGACGGTGTCGTTGCCCGACTGGTAGACCAGGGCGACCTCGGAGATCCACTTGGACGGTCCGCCTGAGGTCTTCGCCGCCTTCTGGTACCACACCTTGGCCTGGTCGGCATGGCCGAGCCCCTGGGACGCGCAGACATGGTAGGCCAGGTAGTAGGGATCGTCCTCGGGCAGCTGGCCGAGGGAGGACTCGGCCTCCTTGAACTTCTGGCCGAGCAGGAGGGCGTAGATCTGCCAGCGCTGCGATTCCAGGCCAGGGGTGGACTGGAGGTCGCGCACGATGACCTCGGCATTGGTGCCGCCATTGAGGATCAGCTTGGCCAGCTCGCTGAGGTAGAGGTGGCGTGCGGACAATCGGGCATCCAGGCCCACCGCCGCGGCAGATCGGCCGTTCTCGAGGTCGACGCAGGCATTGAGCACCTTGGCCAGCTCCTTGAGCCCGTCGGTCTTGAGCGTCTCGATCTCGGTGAATGCCTTGCGGTCGAGGATGGCGAGGGCGAGCTTGGCCACCGGCAGATCGAGCTGCGCCCACTGGGTGCGGGCATCGTCGGGCTTGCCGGAGCGGAAGCTCACCACGCCGAGGTTGTAGTGCGCCATCTTGGCGCTCTCGTCGCCGAGCTTGCCCTTGAGCGCCTCCTCGAGCAGCGCCTGGGCGCCGGCGACGTCGTTCAGCGCCAGCTTGGCCGCACCGGCGATGGCCTTGGCCTCATCGGCCTGGGCCTCGCTGGTGAAGAGCTCGGTGGCGGACGCCAGCGCCTTCTCCGCGTCGCCGCGCGCCAGCGAGGTGCGCGCGTAGCCGAGCCCGGAATCGAGGTCCTTGTGCATCACATAGCACTTGCGGTACTCCTCCTCCGCAAGGCGCAGGTTGCCGGCGGTCTCGTGGATGCGCGCCAGGTACTGGTTCGGGCGGAAGGCGGTGGGCTGGAACTTGAGCCAGTCGCCCAGCCAGGCGAGCAGCTCGTCGCTGCGTGCCGCATCCGCCTCCATGACCTTGGCGACGTACTCGTAGCCCTCGGTCCAGTGCGGATCGACCTTGACGAGACGGCGCGCCAGCTCCTCGATGCCCTTGGTGTCGCCCTTGTCCTGCAGCAGCGGCAGCACGGTCTTGGTCGCGAGATCGGTGTTGTTCGGCCATCTGTCCATGGCCTTGGTCGCCAGGTTGAGCGCGGCCTCCTTGGACGCCGCGGCCAGCGCCTCGTCCTTGGTCTTGGCCGGGTAGTCCTTGTAGCCCCACTGGACGGTTTTGATCAGGTCGTCGGGATCGTCATGCTTCATGTCCCAGGCGCCGCGCTGCTTGACCGCCTTGGCGGCCGGGCGGCGGGCGACGGTGCGCACGTAGGAGCCGGCGGCGATGGTGTGCTTGGTGCCATCGATCAGCACCATCTCCAATGAACCGTCGGACTTCACATCGGTGATGGTGCCGTAATCGGAAGGCTTGTCCTTGTAGAAGATGGTATCGTATTCTGTGACCGTCAGGTCGGGACGGCTGTCCTCGTCATCGCCGTGCAGCAGGCTGATCTGGCCGACGCCCAGGAGCGCCAGCAGGCAGGCAGCCGCGAGCACGCGCATGGGGCGGGAGCGGCCGGCGGGAGCGGCCGGCCGCAGTCCAGCAGATGGGGGCATGGCCATGCTATTTGTCCTTCTCGGGCAGCGGCAGGGCGGGGAGCTGCGGCAGCTCGAGCGGAGGTGGTGGAGGGGGTGGCAGCACCGATCCATTGTTCGGCGTATAGCGCGTGTAGGGATTGGAGGTCGAGGGGCCGCTGAAGTCGGTCAACAGCGGGCTGGTGCACTTGCTCGATTGTATCACCACCAGGTCACCCTTGCGCGGCTCGATCTTCATCTGGGTGTTGCTGGGGGTGAAGGCGACGCCGAAATCGAGCAGCGGACCGAGTGTTGGGATGAGCACCAGGAACACCGCGGCCGCGGAGATGTAGAGCTGGGGGGTGGGGATTACCTTGATCATCTCAGCCTCCCATCCGGCCGAAGCGCGTACCACCGCTCCCCGGGGTTCCCGAGGGCGAGGTGGCGCTGGGATCGGGCTTGAGGCCCCAGGACGGATCGTTCACGGTCAGCAGGCTGAAGGTCAGGCTGATGCGCTGGACCCCGGATTTGGTGTGCTCGACCGACATCGCGCGGATGCCGTAGCCCTTGGAATTCTGCTTCTGCACCAGGTCGAGCAGCAGCTGCTCGGCCTGCTCGTAGGTGCTCTCGATGTCGATGTCGCAGAGGAAGACCGCGTACTTCTCATACGGATCGCACCCCCCTTTGCCGGCGTGCACGGTGGCGATGGTCCTGATGCCGGCGTCCATGCAGTCGTCGAGGGCGTTCTTGTAGAGGTAGAGCTCGGCGAGCTGCATGCCGCGCACCTTGGAATCGCCGTCCAGGCTGTCCTCGAACGGCAGGGTGCTGGGCAGCTTGATCTTGCCGCGCTCGGCCTTCTGCTTGATGTAGATCAGGTCATTGCGCACCTGGCCGGCGGCGGTGGTCAGGTCGGTATCGCAGTAGGCCTTGGGCAGCGGCGGCACCAGGGCCGCCTCGGCCTCCTGCAGCGCGGCCGCCTGCTGCTCGGCGACCACTTTCCACTTCTTGGTCGCATCCGCGATCAGCATGCCGTTGTCGGGGTAGAGCTCGGCATAGTGGTGCTTGAGGTCGTCCGCGCGCGTCTGCAGGTCGGCGAGCGTGCCGCCTCGGGAGTCGAGCACGATCCAGCCGATGATCACCGCGGCAGCCAGGCTTCCACCCCAGATGGCCAGGGGTTTTTGGTCGGGGGTCATGCGCCAGCTCCTCGCGTGTCGGCCATCGGTCCTCGCTTGCCAGCGGCGACGCCCCCAGGGCGCGCAACCGGCCACCACGCCAGTATCCAGACACCGGCGAACAGCAGCAAGGGGGCAACCTCCTGCACATGGACGTCTCCGCCAGCGATATCACGGTAGCGCATGCCGGGCCACATCACTCCGCCACCCAGAGCCATCGCCAGGCCGAGCTTCCAGGGATAGCCAGGCCGGCCGTCGCGGCGGCCCTGAAGCGCCTGCAGCGGCACGCCCCAGAGCAGCAGCGCGGCGCCGGCCAGGTAGAGCCTGCTGGAAGCCGTTGGCCCCCACCAGAGCCACAAGAATACCGCACCCAGGACGATCAGGGCGCCCAGGCGCACGTCAGTGCGGCAGCCCGGATCGGTGAAGGTGAAGCCCGTCGACGCGGGAGCGGCGGAAGGTGCGGATGTGGGTGCGGATTCGCTCACGAGCTACGGTTCTCCCAGGCTGCGGCCCACACCGCAGCAGCGGCGATGGCAGCGGTTTCAATGCGCAGGACGTGGCCAGCCAGGCGCATGGTCTGCGCGCCAGCGGCAGCCAGCACGCCGACCTCCTCCTCGGTCAGGCCGCCTTCCGGTCCGATGACCAGGGTGATGGCCCTGGGCTCTCCGGTACTCACCCCCGACCCTGCTCGGTCGAGGATGATAAGCGGTTCCGGCCATGCTGCCAAGGTGCGAATATCGACCACTGGGCCGAGCGTGGGGAGGTGTCCCCGACGGCACTGCTTGAGCGCCTCGCCGGCCACCCGGCGCTGGCGGTCGAGGTGGGTGGGGATACGATCGCTGCGTGCGCAGCTGAGGGGAAGGATGCGTCCGACTCCCAGTTCGGTCAGTGTACGCACCAGATCATCGAAGCGGTCGCCCTTGGGCGCGGCGCAGGCCACCGACAGCAGGGCGGACGGCCCCTTCTCGAGGGTCTCGATGCCCTCCACCGCCACCCGCAGCGAGTGGCGGCTGGTCAGCATCACCCTGCCCAGGCCGCAGCGCCCGGCGCCATCGGCCAGCCGGATGCTGTCGCCAAGCCGCAGGCGCAGCACATGCAGGCCCTGATGGGCCTCCTCGTCGCCGATCTCGACCTCACCCACCACCAGGGGCGCCTGGACCAGGAGCGTGCGCATGGCTTGGGTTGTGGCCATCGACTCCCGGCGCTCAAGCATATGCCCCCCTCCAATCAGTACCAGGCCACTCCTGGGTGGTTGACCAGCACCCTGCCTGTGGCGGGGGTGCCCCGGGTGCTGCCCGCAGGTCCTGCCGACGGCTCCGGCGTCGGGTTATTGACCCGGTTGCCACTGGCCTGAGGCTCGGGGCCGCTAGAGTCCCCGGCATGGACAGCTTCGTCATAACCGGCGGTCACCGTCTCTCCGGCTCGATCAGCGTGGCCGGCTCGAAGAACAGCGCCCTGCCGATCCTGGCCGTGAGCCTGATGACCAGCGACTCCTGCACCTTCGCCAACATCCCGCTGCTGCGCGATATCCAGACCCAGGTCAAGATCCTCAACACCCTGGGGGTCGAGACGCAATGGAAGGGGCGCGAGATCGCCACCGCGGTGAAGGACACCTACAACTCCACCGCCCCCTATGAGCTGGTGAAGCAGATGCGCGCCGGGGTATGCGTCCTCGGGCCCCTGCTGGGTGCGCGCGGCGAAGCGACGGTGTCGCTGCCCGGAGGCTGCGTGATCGGTGAACGGCCGATCGACCTGCATCTGCGCGGCCTGCAGGCGCTCGGGGCAGAGATCACCCTCGAGCACGGCTACATCCATGCCAAGGTCCCCAAGGGCGGACTCAAGGGCGCGGAGATCTACCTCGGTGGGAAGTTCGGCTCCTCGGTCCTGGCGACCGATAACGTGATGTGCGCGGCGGCCCTGGCCAAGGGCACGACCACCATCGAATGCGCCGCCTGCGAGCCCGAAGTCGTCGATCTGGCCAACTGCCTGATCTCGATGGGCGCCAAGATCGAGGGTGCCGGCTCGCCGCGCATCACCATCCACGGGGTCAGGAGGCTGAAGGGCGCGCACTGGTCGGTGATCCCCGACCGCATCGAGACCGCGACCTTCCTCATCGCCGGCGCCATCACCCGTTCGCCCATCACCGTCACCGGCTGCCGCAGCGACCACCTGCTGGCGGTGGTCGACGTGCTGCGCCAGATGGGCGTGGGGGTAGAACGCCGCGGCACGAGCCTGAAGGTCATCCCGGGAGAGCTGGTCAAGGCGACCGAGCTGGTCACCTTGCCCTATCCGGCGTTCCCCACCGATTGCCAGGCGCAGACCATGGCCCTGATGGCGGTGGCCGAAGGCACCTCGACCATCACCGAGCGCATCTATCCGGAGCGCTTCATGGCGGCCGCGGAGATGAAGCGCATGGGCGCCAAGATCAGCGTCGCCAACGGCCAGGCGGTTATCCAAGGCGTCGGTCGGCTGAGCGGTGCCGAAGTCATGGCCAGCGACCTGCGCGCCTCTGCGGCGCTGGTGATCGCCGGTCTGGCAGCCGAAGGCGAGACGCGCATCAGCCGCGTCTACCACATCGATCGCGGCTACGAACGCATCGAGGAGCGCCTGCGCCGCCTGGGGGCCAAGATCCAACGCACCAGCAGCGAGGATGATCCGGCGGCGGCGGCCGCCGCTGCGGGTTGAACGGCCGCACCCTCGGGACAGCTCCAGGGTCCTCCCACGAGCTGCGACCCCCCTCGGGAGCCCCTGATCGCCCGCATCCGCCCGCCCTTTGACGGCCGGCACCTGCTGCCAACCTCATACCTCCTCTCTGCCACCCCATGACCATCCGCCAGACCACCCTCGCCGATCTCATCAGCGCGCTCCAGGCGCGTACGCCGACCCCCGGTGGCGGTGCGGCTGCGGCGGTCGCAGCCGCCCTCGGCTGCGCCACCGGCGCAATGTCGGCGCGCTATACCACCGGTCCGAAATGGGGTGCGCTCTCGGATCAGGCGCTGGCCCTGGCCGAGACCCTCGACGAGGCGGCGCGCCAGTGCCTCGAGCTGGCCGACCAGGATGTGCTCGCCTTCGAGGCCCTGACCGCCGCGCGCCGCAGCAAGGATGGCCAGATCATCGCGCACACCAAGGACCGGGCGCTCGCCATCCCGGGCGACCTGCTGGCCGCATGTGCACTGCATGCCCATGCGCTCGCTGCCTTCCTCACGCTCTCCAATCCACATCTGCTGTCGGACGTCAAGGTCGCCATCCACCTGCTGTGCGGCGCCGGACGCGCGGCCTGGCAGACCCTGCTGATCAACCAGCCCAGCCTTGAGCAGCAGCAGGTCGCCGCCACCCACCTGGCTGCCCTGGGACGGGCAGAGGCGGCGGCGCTCTCGCTCGCGGGCACGGGCGGGCTGCCGTGAGGCCCCCCCCGGCTATGCGCCTGCTGGTGCTCGCTGCCCTGGCGTTGTGCGCCTACGGCCAGGATGCCGGCGAATCGACCTCGGTTCCGGGAGGCTTCACCGCCAGCATCGCGGGCGAGGTGCTGCATGCCAATACCCTGGTGATCGGCAACTTCGCCCTCAGCGACGTGGTCGCCAAGCCGACCCTGGTCGCCCAGGCGCTGACCTTCTCGGATTGCCGCGCCTCTGCCTATGGCGGGTCGGTGGTGGGGGCGATGACGGTCGACTTCCAGACCAACCGCGAGCATTGCGTCCTCGATGCCGACAGCATCGACCTGATCGCCCTGCTCGGCGATTTCGGCGCCACTCCGGAGAACATCGGCGGCAAGCTCAGCGGCCATATCGAACTGAACTTCCCGACCGGCCACGTCGACCAGATGATCGGTCGCGGGACCTTCGCCATCCGCGACGGCAATCTTGTCGAACTGCCCTTCCTCGCCAATCTGCTGGTCGGCGATTTCAGCAACGCACGTGGGCAGGACAGCGCCGAGGGCGCATTCGAGATCAGCGATCGGCTGGTGAAGTTCTCCAGCGCCACCATCACCATGCCGAAGGGCCGCCTGGTGATCAACGGCACCGTCAGCCTCGATGGTGACCTGCGCCTGCGCGTCATCCCTCACGTCGGCAACTTCCTCGGCCTGGGCAATGTGCCGCTCCTGGGCAAGGTCCTGGAGAACGTCTTCGGCTCTGCGACCAGCTATGTCGCGCGTGCGCTGGTGCGGGGGCACATCTCCAAGCCCCAGGTCGTCATGAACCCCTTCGGGGAATGACCGCAGTCACTCGCCGGCGAGGGTGGCCAGCACGGTGCGGGAGGTCGCGTGCACGCGATGCTCGCCCAGCCAGATGCCCTGCCAGGTGCCCAATGCCAGGGTGCCGGCGCGGATCGGCAGGCTGAGCGAGCAGCCGAACAGCGCCGACTTGACATGGGCGGGCATGTCGTCCGGTCCCTCGTCATCATGATGGAAGTAGACGGCGCCATCGGGGACCGCCTGGGCGCCCCAGCGCTCGAGGTCATGGCGCACCTCGGGGGCGGCGTTCTCGTTCAGGAACAGCGATGCCGAGGTATGCTGGAGCAGCAGGTGCAGGACGCCCACCGCGATCGGCGCCAGCTGCGGCACCCCGGCGACGATCTCATCGGTGACGAGATGGAAGCCGCGCGCACGTGGGCGCAGCCGGATGGTGGCCTGGGCATAGGCCATGGCGGCTCATCCCCGTTCGCTCGGGGCGCGCGGCCGGCCGCGCTGCAGGAAGCGCGCGGGCACGCCGATGGGATAGAGAGTCATGCCGTGCTCGTTGACGCGCGCCTCATCATACTGGTTGCGGCCATCGAAGATGGTCTTGGCGGCGAGCTGGCTGGCGAGGCGCCGGAAGTCGGGCCGGCGATAAGGGCGCCACTCGGTCATCAGGCACAGCACATCGGCACCCTGGGTGGCGTCGTAGGGATCGTCGACATAGGTCACGCGCTCGAGCTTGCCCAGGGTCCGCCGCGCCTCCTCGACCGCCTTGGGGTCGTGGGCGCGTACGCTCGCACCGGCCTGGCTGAGGTAGCGCACAAGTTCGAGTGCGGGCGCTTCGCGCACATCATCGGTGTTGGGCTTGAAGGCCAGCCCCCAGACGGCGATGGTGAGCTCTGCGATGGTGCGGCCGTTGAGCTCGCACCAGGCCAGCAGCTTGCGCTGGATGACGCCCTTCTGCCGCTGATTGATGTTGTCGACCGCGCGCAGGAGCTCCGCCTCGTAACCGGCGCCGGCAGCGGCGTGCACCAGGGCGCGCACATCCTTGGGGAAGCAGCTGCCGCCATAGCCCACCCCGGGGTGGAGGAACTGCAGGCCGATCCTGCCGTCAGCGCCAACGCCCAGGCGGACCTGGCGGACATCCGCGCCGACCACCTCGCAGATGTTCGACACCTCATTGATGAAGCTGATCTTGGTCGCGAGCATGGCGTTGGCGGCGTACTTGGTCATCTCCGCCGAGCGGATGTCCATGGTATAGAAGCGCAGGCCGTTTCTGATGAACGGGGCATAGAGGTCGTGCAGGAGGACCTCGGCGCGCTGCGCATCCACTCCCACGACCACGCGGTCGGGGCGCATGAAGTCGTCGACCGCCGAGCCCTCCTTGAGGAATTCCGGATTCGAGGCGACATCGAAGGGGATGCTGACGCCGCGGCGGGTCAGCTCCTCGCCGACCCAGCCGCGCACCCGGTCCGCGGTGCCGACCGGCACCGTGCTCTTGTCGACCACCAGGCAGTAGCTGGCGAGGTTGCGGCCGATATCGCGCGCCGCCGCCTCGACGTAGCGCAGGTCGGCCTCGCCGCCGTCGGTCATCGGCGTACCGACGCAGATGAAGGCGATCTCGGTCTCCACCAGCGCCTGGCTGGCGGAGGTGGTGAAGATCAGGCGATGCCCGTGGACATTCTCCTCGACCAGCTCATGCAGTCCCGGCTCGAAGATGGTGAGTTCGCCCGTCTTCAGGCGCTCGACCTTTGCCGCGTCGATATCGACGCAGGTGACGAAATTGCCCATCTCGGCGAAGCAGGTGCCGGTGACCAGACCGACATATCCGGTGCCGAAGATGGCGATGCGCATGGGACGGCCTTTTTCTGCGGTTCGCCCTATCCTGGCAACCGCGCACTTCTTTCAAGGTCCCGCGAGCGCGCTCTGCAGGCCACCGTGAGCTTGCGGCGATGCACAATCGCCGGAAGAGGACGCCTGGCGCTCGGCGACCATGGTGAGGCCGGCAGGCGCCAGCCCGTTGGCGCTCCTGCCCTTCTCGGCGCTTAGAAGCTCCAGCCGACGAAGGCGCCGATGGTGGCGACATTGGCCTTGAGGTCGACGGTGGTGCCACTGAAGTCGTGGCTGCTCTGGCTGTGCAGGTAGCCGACCCCAACACCGGCGACCACCGGCAGGATCGGCGGATGCACCGCCAGGTTGAGGTTGGCGCCGTATTCGCTGACGTTGCCGTTGGCCGAGCTGCCCGACTCCTGCAGCTTCGCCCGTCCGACACCGATGAACGGCATCAGCTCGAGGCGCAGGATGCCGAAGAAGCTCAGGTAGGCGCCGGCATGCACATGGGCTCCATAGGCGGAGTAGGTGTCATCGCCGGTGCTGGAGCTGCGGTCGCGGTGGTCGTAGGAGAGCCCGGCGCCGAACAGCACGCCGATGAACGGGATGTTGGGGTTGGCCACCCAATCGAGCACCCAGCGGCTGGACTGGCTCCAGTCGTCGTGGTTGACTGTGCCGCCGATGGTCTCGGTCTCCTTGGTGCCGGTGACGGCATAGCCCAGGCGCAGGTCGTCCTCGAGGACGTCCAATGCGCTGGCGTAGCCGGCATAGCCGGCGCAGCAGGTGAGCAGGGCGCAGGTGCGAATGATGGCCATGATGACTCCCGGTGATGTCAGCGGCGTGGTCGATGCTCCGGCCGGGCGAAGCGGATCCGCCTCGTTCACGCCGACCGGGGAGATTGCCCGGTCCTACCATCCCCGAATGCCATCTTCCAGTCCGATCTGCTCGTTTCTGCCGCGGCGCACCGCATGCCGTGGTGGCATCTTGCACCTGGGGCGAGCGACCGAAGCTGCTTGGCACGCGCATGCCGACGATGCCCCGCCTCCGCTCCCCGCTGCTCCTCCTGGCTGCCGCCACCCTGGCCGCAGCGCAGGATTACCAGATCGTCATCGACCGGCCGGAGAAGGTGGCGGAGCGCGCGGCCCTGCATGCCACCTGCGCGAGCAACCAGCAGCGCTATCTGGGCATCGGGGGAACGCCGATGCGCCGGCAGGATGCCAACTTCGAGATCACCATCGATGCCGAACGCACGGTACTGGAAGTCAGCGCCCAGGGCCAGCCGACCGTCGTGCAGCTGACCATCGTCAAGGCCACGCGCACCGAGGCCGGCCGCGGTACGGCGGTGCTGCTGCCGCCAGGGTCAGTGGTGCTGATGGCGGCTGGCGACAAGGAGACCACCTTCAGCGACGGCGACAAGGCCGCCCTGCCGGTCAGCGCGCTGCCCTCGCTGCGCATGACCCTGCACCTGAGCGCCGGCAAGGCGAAGGATGATCCGGCCTTCGGCTCGAGCGTGCGCCGTCCCCTCGCCGCGAGCTGGCCGATCGAGCCGCAGGCCGCGGCCCTGGTGCTGCAGGACCTGGCGTTCACCGTCGATCCGCAGCACCTGTCCGGCACCACCACCCTGGCGGAGGCGCTCAAAGGCAGCGGGCGGGACTGCCTGCGCCTGACCACTGAGCTGGCCTTCAGCGGATTCACCATGACGCTGTCCAAGGGCATGCAGGTGACCGCCTCGTCGGCCACCCTCGAGATCGCCCGCATCGTGCCAGTAGAGGTGGCCGCGCCAGGCGGCCAGGAGACGCGATCGCTCAAGCTGCACATGGAAGCTGCCGGGCAGGCCACCCAGTCCGGAGTGGTGCAGCAGATTGCCGCCTCGATCGATCTCACCCAGGTCAACGAACTGGATCTCATCCCCATCGCTTCCCCGACGCGCTAGCCGGAGGCGGGGGTGCGCCGGGGTCAGCGACGGATGGCGCGGACGATGGCCTCCGCCTGGCGCGTCCGCTCATCCGGCAGCATCAGCCACACCCCGGCGAGCCGCTCGCGCCAATGTGCGAGGAAGCGCAGCACGCCCTTGGCATCCTCGTCCGGATCGTTCGCCAGGCGCTGCTTCAGCCGCTCGGGCACCGACAGCGAGGGCAGCTCGTTGTCGAGCTCGTCCGCGGTCGCGGCATCGGGCAGCACCAGGATCTCGGCGAACAGCGGAACGCTCACGCGCGGCGCGGACATCAGCGAACGGAAGACCGCGGGATCGTAGATCGGCTGCAGGGTGAGGAAGTCCGCCCCCGCTTCGACATAGCCGGCATCCAGCCCGCCGCTGCCGAGCCGCCTGGCCTGGGCGGCGGCGATGCGCACGCCGACGGTGAAGGCGGTCGGCTCCTCGAGGCGCGCACCGGAGAGCTCGCGCCCGGCATTGAGCTGCTTGACCGCGCGCACCAGGGCCACCGCATCGCTGCCGCGGCCGACGGCATCGGCACGGGTCTCGCCCGAGAACACGCCGTCGTCGATGATGACCGTGCGGATGCCGAGCAGGTGGGCCGTCAGCAGCAGCTCCTGGCCCGCCCCCAGGCTGGTGTCGGCGGCGATCAGCTCGAGCACCGCCGGCTTGCCAGTGGCATCCTGCAGATGCCGCAGCCGGGCGGGAAGGCGGGCGCCTCGCGATGCGCCGGGCCAGCCGCTCAGCAGCCCGACTGCGTCCACCCCCGCCGCCACCAGGCGAGCCAGCGCGGCGCTGCTGGCGGTCGGGGACAGGCGGGCCGGGACCAGCGCGAAGACCGGGAAGCGCCCGGGACCCGCAAGCGCCAGCAGGCCCTGCCCGGGGGCAGCGGCGGCTTCCTGCGCTGGGACGGGGCCCACGCTCTCGGCGGTCTGCCGCACAGCGAGCGGGGCGAGCGACAGCGCGCGCGACAGCGCGGCGATGTGGCTCGGGCCGACGCCGCAGCAGCCGCCGACGATGCCGGCACCGGCCTCGACGTAGGCGCGCATCTGCGCCACCAGGTAGTCCGGCCGCAGGTGGTAGTGGGGACGTCCCTCCTCACGGGTAGGGAAGCCGGCATTCGGCCGGGCCAGGATCGGCAGACTGGTCGCCCGCGCCAGGCGCGCGACCACCGGCAGCAGCTGACGCGGTCCGGCGGCGCAGTTGACCCCCACTGCGCTCGCCCCTGCGAGCGCGCAGGCATGGGCGAACTCGGCGATCTCCAGCGGATCGTCGCGGTCCAGGCTGCGGCTGACCACCACCGGCAGGCGCGAGACGCGCCGCACTCCGCTGAGGGCGGCGATCGCTTCGATGGTCGAGGGCATGGTCTCGATCGCGATCACATCCACCCCGGCATCGGCCATCGCCAGGGCGACCTCGGCGAAGGCCTCCTCGGCCTGCGCGACGGTGATCTCGGCGCCGACCACCGGTCCAAGGGGGCCGAGCGAACCGAGGACGAAGGGCATGGCGGACGATCTGCGCGCCACCTCCCGCGCCAAGCGCACGCCGGCGGCGGCGAGGCGCACGGTCAGCTCGCGGTCGTTGAGCAGGCGATAGCGGTTGACCGCGAAGGTATTGGCGGTGAGGGCCTCGGCGCCTGCATCCAGGTACGCTTGGTGCACCGCCTGCACCAGGTCCGGGTGGTCGATATTGGCGCGCGCGATCTGTCCCGGCGGCACATGGGCGGCGATGAGCTCGCTGCCCATCGCCCCATCGACCACGAGCACGCCGCGCGCCAGCCGGCGATCGAAGGCGCTGCGCATCGGGCGCCACCCGGGAATGCTCACCATGTGGCGGGCGAGCAGATCGGCGATGCGGTCGGCGACCTCGGTGCTCAGGCCGCCGCCGCTGTCGCCCAGCACCCGCGCCAGCGAAGCGCCGTCGACGGCAGGCCGAGCGTCGCTCAGCCGCTCGGCCGCCTGGGCAGTGGCCTCGAGCAGCACGGTGGTGGTAAGCGCGCCCACGCCGCCAGGCACCGGCGTCAGGGCCGCCGCAACCTCGCCGACCGCGGGGTGGACGTCGCCGACGATCTCGTGCCGGCCGTTGGCGGCGGGGATGCGGTTGATGCCGACATCGATGACGATCGCTCCCGGCTTGACCGCATCCCGGCCGATCAGGCCCGCACGGCCGACGGCCACCACCAGCAGGTCGCAGGAGCGCGTATGGCGGGCGAGGTCACGGGTGTCGATGTGGCAGATGGTCACGGTGGCGCCGGCAGCCAGGAGCAGCTGGGCGATCGGCCTGCCGGCGATCGGCGAGGCGCCCACCACCACCGCCTCGATGCCGCGCATCTCGCGCCCGAGCTCGGCAACCGCGACCTTGGCGAGCTCGACTGCCGCCACCGCCGTGCACGGCGCGGGCCCGGGTCGGCCGGCCAGCACCAGGCCGAGGTTGGCGGGGTTGACCCCTTCGACATCCTTGGCCGGGCTGAGCTGGGCCTGGGCCTGGAAATCGCTCAGGGCCGAGGCGCCCTGGTCGGACGGAGGACGGCGGAACGGGCTTTGCAGGATGATGCCATGCACCGAGGCGTCGAGGTTGAGCGCCTCGATCGCCTCGTTGAGCTCCTCCTGGCCGCACCCTGCGGGCAGCTCGACGACGCGGTGCCGGATGCCCACCGCGGTGCAGGCGCTGGCCTGGTTCCTGAGGTAGACCGCCCAGGCGGGATCATGATGCACCGAGACCGCCGTCAGGCAGGGATGGATGCCGCGGCCGGCCAGGCTGCGCACCTGTTCGGCGAGCCGGGCGCGCCGGCCCTCGGCCACCAGCTTGCCATCGATCAGCCGTGCCGTCATGGGCGCCTCCGTACCAGAGCCTAGGGACAGTCCCATCCAGGCCAAGCAGGTGCGGTCGGCAGGCGCCCCACCGCCCCGGGGCTGGTCTCCTGCCACAGCTCCCCCTAGCCACCCCCGCGCGACCGTCCACACTGCCGCCATGCTGGCTTGGCACCTTGGCATGCGCTACCTGCGCAAACGGCGCACCGCCTGGCTGGCACTGGCGGCGATCACCCTCACCGTCGCGGTGCCGGTGCTGGTGCTCGGCATCATGCAGGGCTTCGTCGATATCACCCGCAAGCAGGTGCGCGCCAACGAGGCCGACCTGACCATCGAACCGAGCTTCGCCAGCACCGGATTGAGCGATGGGCCGGAGCAGCGCCATGACGTGCTGGCGGTGCCGGGTGTCGCGACCGTGGCCCCGTTCGTGTCCACCTACTCCATCCTGACCCCGACCGCCAGCTCCGGCGACAGCCGCCAGAACCTGCCGTGCCTGGTCGATGCCATCGATTGGCAGGCAGATGCGGCCATGGGACGCATCGCCCCGGCAGTGCTCCATCCCGCACCGGTGATGGACCTGCATGCCCCGCCGTTGCGCGCCGCGCAGCGCGGCAGCGGCTTTTTGACCCCCCTGTGGCGCGATGACCTGGTGCTCAGCGGCATGGACCTGGTGGCGGGGCTTTGCGGCGCACCTGCACCGCTGCCGCCACGCCTGCGGCCGAACCCCGGCCTGGTGGTGGGGCGAGAGCTGGCCTACAGCAACTGGCTGCGGCCAGGCGAACTGGTGCAGCTGGTGGTGCCCAACGGCAGCGGCGGCACCACCGGCCGCATCATCGCCGAGATCAGCGACACCATCGGCACCGGCGTCTACGAGGTCGACCGCTACGCCGGGCTGCTGCCGCTGCCGCTCGGCCAGCGGCTCGCGGACCTCGCCGCGCGCGGCTCGCATGGCGCACGCGTGAGCGGATACCGCGTCGGTCTGCTTGCCGGCGCCTCCATCGCCACCGTGCAGGCGCAGCTGCGCGAAGCGACCGGCGAGCGCGTCACCACCTGGATGGAGCGGCGCGGCAACCTGGTCAAGAGCATGGAGATCCAGCGCAACATCATCGGCTTGGTGATGATCGCCATCCAGGTCATCGCTGTGTTCATCGTCTATGCCGTCTTCAGCACCATGGTGGCGGAGAAGCGCCATGACATCGGCGTGCTGCTGGGCATCGGCGCCACGCGCCGCGATATCGCCAACGCCTTCCTGCTCGCCGGCCTGGCGGCCTGCATCCTCGGCGGCCTGCTGGGCTGGGCCTTCGGCTGGCTGCTGCTGGCGCTGATCAATCCCTTCACCCGGGCCACCGGCATCGCGCTCTTCCCCCAGGACGTGCTCTACACCCCGGATGCGCCGATCAGCTGGAACCCGCTGATCCCGGTGATCTTCATCGGCATCATGAGCTGCGTCGGCCTGCTGGCGGTGCTGCTGCCCGCCTGGCGGGCCAGCCGCATCGATCCCATCGACATCCTGCGCGAGGGCGGCTGATGGTCAGCGCCATCCGGGTGCAGGCCACCGCCCTGCGCAAAGGCTATCCCGGGCTGCAGGTCCTCGACGGCCTGGATCTCACCGTCCAGGCCGGCGAGGTGGTGGCCATCCACGGCGCCAGCGGCACCGGCAAGAGCACCCTGCTGCATTGCCTGGGGCTGCTCGACCGGCCCGATGAAGGATCGCTCGCGCTCGATGGCATCGAGGTCACTGGGCTGAACGAGCGCAGCCGCGCGCGCATGCGTGCTGACTGCATCGGCTTCGTCTTCCAGGCCTTCCATCTGCTGCCCGAGTTCAGCGTGCTTGAGAATGTCCTGATGGCGGCGCGCACTGCGCGTCGGGATCTCGCCCTGGCGGCGGCGCGGGCGGGCGAGCTGCTCACCGCGGTGGGCCTGGCTGGCAGGCAGGACAGCCCCATCCACACCCTCTCAGGCGGCGAGCGCCAGCGCGTCGCGCTGTGCAGGGCGCTGGTCACCCGTCCGCAGCTGCTGCTGGCGGACGAGCCGACCGGCAACCTCGACCCCGCCACCGCTGGGGTGGTGCTCGAGCAGCTGATCGAGCTCGCCAAGCGCGATGGCTCGAGCGTGGTGATCGTCACCCACGATGCCGCGATCGCCGCGCGCTGCGACCGCCGCCTGGAGCTGCGTGCTGGCCGGCTGCAGCCGGCCTAGGCCGGCTGCGCCGAGGCGCCGAGGCGCCGCCCTCAGGGCAGGCGCTTGGCGTCATACAGCCGCCAGTACTCGTCAGCTGGCAGCGCCTGCTCGGGGCTGCTGCCGAGGATGCGCAGGCTAGGTAGCCCGCGCAGCCCGGCCAGGCCGCTGATGGCACGGCCATTGAACGGCCCAAGGCGCATCTCCTCGAGCGGCAGGCCCGCCAGCGCGGAGAGGTCCTGCACCGCGCAGTTGTCGATGAAGAGCAGGTGCAGCGGCTTGCCCGCCAGGATGCCCAGCTCGCGCAGCGGATTGCCGGAGGCGCGCAGGCTCTCGAGCGGGCAATCGCGCAGCGGCGTCAGATCATGCACCTGGCAATGGCTGATGTCCAGCTGGTGCAGCGGCATGCCCGACAGCGGCGCGAGGTCGGCGATCGGATTGCCGCTGCAGTCCAGCTGATGCAACGGCATGCCCGACAGCGGGGAGAGATCCCTGACCCGGCCGCCTCTGACCACCAGGCTCTCGAGCCGGAAGCCCCCCAGCGCGCGCAGGTCGGTCAGCTCATGCGACTCGCCAAGGTCCAGTCCGGTGACCGGCAGGCCGCGGATGCGCGGCAGCTGTTCGATCGGCAGGCTCAGCCCGCTGAAGCGCGCGACCTGGAGCCGGCCGAGGATGGCCAGGTCATCGAGCTGGCAGCCGGTCAGGTCCAAGGATGCGATGGGCGTGCCGATCAGCGGCGAGAGCGCGTGCACCCGGGTCGCGCGCACGATCAGCTCGCCCTGCCTGGCACCGCTCAGGGGTGCCAGGCTCTCGACCCTCGTGCCGCTGATGTCGAGGTGGCTGAATGAGCGGCCCTGCACCGCGCCGAGCGTGGCGATGGCGCTGCCCTGGGCCGCCAGCCACTCGAGCGGGAGGCCCTGCAGCGGCGATAGGTCGGTGATCTTCGTCGCGGCCATGTGCAGGGCGCGCAGCGGCATGCCAGACAGCGCATCGAGATGATCGACCTGGGTCTGGTCGATCGCCAGCTCCTCGAGCGGCATGCCGTGCAGCACCGCGATGTCGCGCACTCCGGTGCGCGACAGGTCGAGGACCGCGAACGGCATCCCGGCGAGGGGCGCGAGGTCCACCACGTCATCACGGCCAGCCAGGCCGAAGCGCTGATGCGCCGACGCCTCGCTGACCAGGTGGCCGTCGGCGCGCATCGACAGCGCCCCCCCGGCACCGGGCCAGGCCTGCTCGATGCGCTTGCGGTAGAGCTCGAGCCGCATGGGCGCGCTGAGGGCGAACTCCTCGGCGAGGGTGAAGAGCTGCATGGCGTCGAACAGCGCGGCAAATGCAACCTGCACGTCGATCGTCGGTTTGGTGCCGTCGCGCGACTGGGCGCACAGTTCGCGCAGACGCAGGGCATTCGCCTGACCGGGAACCAGTTCGAGCCAGGACTGGGCGGCAGTGATCGCCTCGCTGTAGCGTCCGGCTCCGACCAGCACCGCGGCGCGCAGCTGGCGCGCCTCGATCAGGTGCGGATCGAAGCCGATGGCGGTCTCCAGCACCCGTGCCGCTTCATCCCACTGCTTGCCCTGGATGGCGCGCCGGGCCTGCGCCACCAGCGCCGGCGCGGAGGTCTTCTGATCCGCGCTGCGGCGCACCTGCTCGTCGCTGAGCGCCCGCAGCGCCTGCTCGAACTTGGCCCGTTCATCATGCTCGATGGCGAAGGCGGTGGCGGCGCGATGGCGCGCCTTCTCGACCAGCACCACCGAGATGGCCAGTCCGCTCACCAGCACCGCGGTGGCGATGATCACCGCCAGGCGGGCGATGCGCAGCTGCCGCTGATGCGCACGCTGGACCTCCTCCTGGGCCACCGCCAGCTGATGCAATTCGCCGGCCAGCGCCAGCAACTGGGGGCGGGCGAGCTGCCCGGCGACCGCTGCCGCCTGGCCGGCGAGCATCACCGCCGCCGCCGCTGCTCCTGTCTCCAGGTGGTGCCGTGCATAGGCCATCTGGGCGTCGTAGAGGGCGACCTTAGCACCGCTCCAATCGCTCCAGATCTCGCCTGCCTGCTCGGCGCACGAGAGCGCCTTGCGCAGGAGATCGTCGCGCCCGCTCTCCACCTGCTGGGCCTGGCTGACCAGCGTGCGTGCACGCGCCGCCAGGCCGATGGCCTGCGCATGCTGGCGGTAGGAGCGGATGCGCTGGGCGAACGCGCTGACCGTGGCGATGCGGTTGATCGGATCCTTGACCAGCGATTCCATGCAGATGTGGGCGAGCTCATCGGGGATCGAGCGGCTCGGGGCCGCCTGCTGCGGCGGCACCACCACCCCCATCGCCGCATCCTTCATCACCGCACCGACATCATCGCCGCGGTTGGCGCGGCTACCGGTCAGCAGTTCGTAGAGGATCGCGCCCAGCTGGTAGACGTCGCTCGCGGGGGAGATCTGCGAGGGCAGCGCCATCGCCATCTCGGGAGCGAGATAGCTGGGGGTGCCGCAGGGCGAGGTGAGCTGCCGCACCACCGGGATCGCCGGATGGTGATCGCCGGAGAAGGCCAGGGCGCAGCCCCAGTCCATCAGCAGCACCTCGCCGAAGGCTCCGACCATGACGTTGTCGGGCTTCAGGTCGCAGTGCAGGATGCCGCGTCCGTGCGCGAAGGCCACCGCATCGCATACCTTCAGCAGGATGTCAAGGTGGTCGTCCAGGGTGGTTTTGCGGCCGGACGGCGGTTCGCCGCTGCGCTCGAGCAGGCTGCGCCAGGGTACCCCCTCGACCCGCTTCATCACCAGCTGGAGCTGGCCGTCAGCATCCAGCACCAGGTCATGGATGGGGACGATGTTCGGGTGCTCGAGCTGGGCGGCGATCAGCGCCTCGGCGAAGAACTTCTGGCGGGCGGCCGGATCGACCACCCCGGCATGCAGGCGCTTGATCGCCACGTCGCGCTCGAAGACCCTCTGGATGCCGCTATTGACCTGGCCGAGGCCGCCACGACCGATGCTCTCGCCGATGGTCAGCCCGCGCTGCAGGCTCATGCCGACCGGCAGGGCGCGCAGGGGCGCCGACGATGGCAGGGTCAAGCGTGGGTCGCGTGCGGACGGGATTTGACTGCCCGGCACCTCGTATCCGCCCTGGCCCGCGACTGGATTGATCTCAGCCATGAACCGTCACGGCCTCCCGCTGTTATACCTCTGCCAAGCTAGCAGCCACGACGCTATGTCTCAATCACTGAACATCGCCGATGCGCCCTTGCCGAGGGCCGCCGAGGCGAGCCACAGGATGCTGGCGAGGAAGAGCATTGCCCACAGTGCCAGGGCGCAGGCCATCGACGGGCCCGGTCCGAGGATGGTGACCAGTTCGAAGAGCACCTTGGTGATGGGGAAGTATTCCTGCTTCTGCGCCAGGATCAGCGAATCGCTGACCTCGAGCATGGAGTAGCAGAAGGCCAGCAGCCCACCGGCGAGCAGGCTGCCGCTGATCAGCGGCAGGGTGATGCGGCGCAGGCGGTAGGCCATGCCTGCGCCCAGGCTGGCGGCCGCCTCCTCGTAGGCGTGCGGCACCTGCGCCAGTCCGGCGGCCGAGGCCCGCACCACATGCGGCAGGCGGCGTATGGCATAGGCGATGATCAGCAGCAAGGTGGGGTCGCCGACCGGATCCAGGACGGCATAGAGGGCGTCGAGGTGGTAGATCCTCAGCGCCTGGCAGAAGATGAAGAAGCCGAAGGCCATGACCACCCCGGGGACTGCCAGCGGCAGCATGGCGAGGACATCGAAGGCCTGCCAGCCGACTGGCCGCCAGCGCACCACCACCCAGGCGAGGAAGGCGCCTAGCAGCAGGCAGAGGACGGTGGCGCCGGCGGCATAGCGCAGGCTGTTGACCACCCCGGGGACCACCGCCGGATGCGCGAGCGCATCGGCGAGATGCGCAAGGGTGGCGCCAGTGGGCATGATGGTGGCATACCAGACCTGCGAAAAGGCGATCAGGACCACCGCGATGTGCGGCAGGATCGCCAGCACCACCACCAGAGCGGGCAGGCTGAGGGCCGAGAGCGCCTGCCAGCCGCGCAGGAGCGTGGGCGACAGACGCACGCTCGATTTCGCCAGCAGGGTCTGGTGCCGACGCAGGAAGACCCGGCGGGCGATGAGGTAGAGCGCGCTGGCGATGGCGAGCATGATCGCCACCAGCGCGAAGGGCACCGGATTGGCCGACAGCTCGTTGAGGCCGGAGAAGATCTGCACCGGCGTGGCCCGGTCGTAGCCGAGCATCAGCGGCGTGCCGAGCTCGGTGAAGCTCCACACCAGGACCACGATGCCGCCGCCGAACAGGCCGGGGGTGATCAGCGGCAGGACCACGCGCGACAGCACCGTCCACCTGCCGGCGCCGAGCATCTGGGCGGCCTCGACCAACGAGTGGTCGAGATGGGACAGGCTGGTGGCGGTATTGAGGTAGATGATGGGGTAGAGATGGAGCGCCTCGAGGGCGCACACCAGCGCGAAGCGGTGTGCGTAGAGCCAGTCGGGACCTCCACCGGGCTCGACCGCCCCCAAGGCTGCGAGCGCGGCATTGACGGCGCCGAACTGGCCGAACAGCTGCGCCACCCCGAGCGCGCCGACGAAGGGCGGCAGTATGAGCGGGCTGAGCAGCAGCGCCTCCATCAGCGCGCGGCCGCGGAAGCGGTAGCGTGCCATCACCAGTGCCACCGGTACGGCGAGCAGGGTGCTCAGCAGGGTGGTTATGCAGGCGATCGCGGCGCTGTTGAGCAGACCCTGGCGGTAGAGCGGATGCGCCAGGGCGGCGATCAGTGCGGAGGGCCGCAGGCCCTGGGTGATGGTCATGCCCAGGGGCAGGATGAGGAACACCGCCAGGAAGGCGCCGCTCAGCGCCAGCGCGATCCAGCCCAGGGTGCGCAAATAGGCAGGCGCACGCATCAGCGATGCTCCTCTGCCAGCGCCTGCGCCTTGCGGTAATGCATCTGCGCGGCGATGCACCAGCGGCGCAAGGTCGCTTGGCGATCGCCCTTCTCGGCATCGAGCGCGAGCTTGGCGGCATCGGCCTCATGGCGCTGGTAGGGCATCCAGATCCATTCGGCATAGGCCTCGGGCACCTGCTCCGGCCCCCCCGCCCGGACGATCGCCCCCCAGGCATCGACGAGCTCCTGGCGCGGATCGAGCACCACCGCCTTGATGGTCGAACGGATGAGGTCGAAGTAGGCCCCGGTCCAGCCCGGCGTCCCGTGATAGGCGGCGGCGAGTGCGAAGGGGTCTTCACGGCCGTCGCTCTGGTGCGCCAGCTCTTGCGGGGTGTAGAGGTCGCGGCGCACGCTCCAGCGGTGCAGTTCGTAGCGGATCGGACCGCCGGGCTCGCCGACACGGTAGCACCACAGACGCTGGCACTCCTTCGACAGCACGAAACGCATGAAGGCCACCGCCAGCTCGCGGTGGGGGGCACCGCGGAAGCAGCTGATCGGATCCGCGGTTATCGCGCTGCCGCCCTTGGGGGTGACATAGACCAGGCGCTCGCGCGCGGATTCCGTGCGCGTCCAGATCGCCTCGGAGCGGCCATAGAAATCGATGCACATGCCCGCGCAGGCATCTCCGCGCGAGACGTCATAGGCCACGCGGGTGGCCGAATCGGTGACGTAGCGCGCATTGCCGGCGATGCGCTTGATCAAGGCGAATCCGCCCTGCCAGCCGGCGTCAAGATGCGCAGGCGTCGCCGTCGCCGCGCTCTCGCCGGAGGTCTCGACGGCATGGGCGAGCTGCTCCTGGATCATCATCACATAGCAGTTCGCCACCGATCCCGACTTGCTCGGATCGGCCATCGCGACCGCACCCAGCAGCCGGCCATCGCCGAGGTCGCTCCAGGAGCTCGGCGGCGGCAGCCCGGGAATGAGCGCGAGGCGATCCGGGCTGTAGCAGATGCCGAAGCTCGAGAGCGCGGTGCCGAGGTAGCGGCCCTGCGGATCGTAGATCGTCTCGCCGCCCAGGCGCTGCGGGATGACCTGGTCGCAGAATACCTCCGGCATGCTCTTGACGAGCCCGACGTCGACGACGTAGCCCTTGTCCGCCAGGCTCACCCGATGGTCGAATTCTCCGCCGCCCAGCATCAGATCGATGCCGATGCCCAGATCGCTGGCCAGGAAGCCGGCGCGAATGCGGCGCAGCTCCTCGGGCTGATCGCCAGGCTTGTCCAGGGCATGGTCGTTGAAGGCCTTGCGCTGTGCCGCGCTGAGCTCGGGATGGGCGACCTGGAACGCGGCCTTGAATTGCTCATCGACGAGCTTGACGATCTCGGAGGTCCCCCCCGGGGTGCGCCAGTCGATCACCACCTCGGCATGCAGCTCTCGCCGGGCATAGAGCGCGAAGGCGTGCGAGAATTCCGTGCAGATGGTCTCGTTGTTGGGACCGATGATGACCAGGTGCTCGGTGTGCTCTGCCGGCGCTCCAGCCGGACCGCCCTCGCGCAGCAGGATGGGGATTGCCAGCAGCAGGATGGGCGGCAGCACCGCCGCCAGGCGCCACCAGGCCGTGCTCATGGCGGCAGCACCACGGTGTCGGCGCAGCTGATCCAGCAGCTGAACTCCTCAGGCAGGGCCCGCGGCCGGGGCGCGATCTCGACCGCCATCAGCGCCACCGGCCCGCAGGAGAGCGACCATGAGGCGCTCTCGCCCAGGTAGGTGGAGCCGGTCTGGCGTACGCGCAGGGTATTGCCAGGCTCCCCCTCCGGAACCGGGGAGCCGAGGTGCAGGCGCTCCGGCCGCAGGCACACCGTCACCGCGGCCCCCGGCGCCAGGCCGTCCGGCAGGGTGAGCCCGCGCAGCAGGCCGAGCGCGGTGTCGACAGCACCTTCGCCTGAGATGGTGCCATCCACCAGGTTGGCATCGCCGATGAATTCGGCCACGCTGCGGCTGACCGGCCGCTCATAGACCTCGCGCGGGGTGCCGATCTGCGCCAGGCGGCCGCCGGCCATGATGGCGATGCGATCGGCGGTCGATAGCGCCTCCTTCTGATCGTGGGTGACGTAGATGGCGGTGACCCCGGCCGCCTTGCACACGCGGCGGATCTCCGCGCGCATCTGCACACGCAGGTGGGCATCGAGGTTGGAGAGCGGCTCATCGAGCAGCAGCAGGCGCGGCCTGATCACCAGCGCGCGCGCCAGCGCGACGCGCTGCTGCTGCCCGCCGGAGAGCTCGGCGATGCGGCGCTCGGCGAAGCCCGTCAGCGCCACCGAGGCGAGCGCAGCGTCGACGCGCTCCCTGCGCTCGGCGGCGGCGACCCGCCTGACCTCCAGACCGAAGGCGACATTCCCGCCCACGCTCAGATGCGGCCATAGAGCGTAGTTCTGGAACACCATGCCGATGCCGCGGTCCTCGACCGCGCGCTCGGTGATGTCCTCGTCGCCGATGGCGATCGATCCGCGGTCAGGACGGATGAAGCCTGCGATGATGCGCAGCAGGGTGGTCTTGCCGCAGCCGCTGGCTCCCAGCAGGAAGAAGATCTCTCCCGCCGCGATCTCGAGGCTGAGATCGTCGAGCACCCGCATCGTAGGCGAGTAGCTCTTCGTCACCCCACGCACGCGTACCGGGTCCATGGCCGGAGCATGGCCGCCAGCGTGGGGGGTCAAGGCGGGCCACCGTGCCGGCGAGCGCGCGGAAAGCCCGCCCCTGGCATTCAGTGCCATGTGGCTAAACTCCAGCGATCACGCGGAACCTCGCCCGCTTCCACCCGAGACCGGGCCCTGCCTTTGCCGTCACTCTCGACCATCCATCTGACCGCCCCGGCATTCTCGACCGCGAACCTGGTGCGCAGGCTGCTCGCGCTCAGCTGGCGCTACCGAGCCGAATGCCTCAAGGTGCTGATCTGCCAGACCGTGCTGCTGGCCCTCGGGCTGCTCGGCCTCGGGTTGCTCGGTGTGGGCATCGACTTCATCCAGCATCAGCTCATGCCCACCACCCCCGAGCCCCGCTGGCCCTGGGGCCTGGCTCCGCCTGGTGAGTGGCCGGCGATGTGGGTGCTGTGCGGCATCGGCGCGGCGATGCTGCTGATGTCGCTGGTGCGCGCCGTGCTGAACTACGTCTACTCCATCGCGGTGGCCCGCCTCATCCAGCAGGAGATCGTGGTCCACCTGCGCACCGCGGTCTATGACAAGCTGCAGCGCCTGAGCTTCAGGTTCTTCGATGCCAACGCCTCCGGCACCATCATCAACCGGGTCACTGGCGACGTGCAGAATGTACGGCTGTTCGTCGATGGGGTGATCATCCAGGGGGTGATCATGGCGCTCTCGCTCGCGGTCTACCTGGTCTACATGTTCAACCTGCACGCCGACCTCGCCATCGCCTGCCTGGCCACCACCCCGCTCCTGCTGCTGTCCTCGCTGCTGTTCTCGCACTACATCCGCCCAGCCTATTCCCGCAATCGCGACCTGGTCGACACCATGGTCTCCACGCTGTCGGAGAGCATCCAGGGCATCCAGGTGATCAAGGGCTTCGCCCTGGAAGGGGTCGAGCGCCAGCGCTTCGCCAGGGCCAATGGCGCGGTGCGCGACCAGCAGCGCTTCATCTTCTGGCGCATCAGCCTGTTCGGCCCCGGCCTCGATTTCATCAGCCAGTGCAATCTCGCCGTGCTGCTGGGCTATGGTGGCTGGCTGGTCATCCACCATCAGCTCCAGCTCGGTGCCGGCCTGGTTGTCTTCAGCGGCCTGCTCCAGCAGTTCTCCGGCCAGGTGTCGAACATCTCCACCATCACCAACTCCATCCAGCAGAGCCTGATCGGGGCGCGCCGGGTATTCGAGGTGCTCGATGCGCCGGTGGAGATCCGTTCGGCGCAAGGCGCCGCCCGACCGCTGACCCTACGCGGGGACGTCCGCTTCGTCGGTGTCGATTTCTCCTATGTCCCCCAGGAGCCGGTGCTGCGCGGCATCGACTTCGCCGTGCCGGCCGGCCAGTGCGTCGCCATCCTCGGCGCCACCGGCGCGGGCAAAAGCACGCTGATGAGCCTGATGCCGCGCTTCTACGATCCCACCGCCGGGCGCATCCTGATCGACGGCCACGATCTCTGCGATCTCGATGTCGATGTCCTGCGCAGGCACATAGGCTTGGTCTTCCAGGAGAGCTTCCTGTTCTCCAATACCGTCGCCGCCAACATCTCCTTCGGGCATCCCGAGGCGACCCAGGAGCAAATCGAACGCGCGGCACGCATCGCCCAGGCCCATGACTTCATCCTCTCGCTGCCCAAGGGCTACGAGACCGTGCTGGGCGAGAGCGGCATCGGCCTGTCGGGCGGCCAGCGCCAGCGCCTGGCCATCGCCCGCGCCGTCCTGCTCGAGCCAGCCATCCTGCTGCTCGATGATCCGACCGCGGCGATCGATCCGGAGACCGAGCAGGAGATCCTCGCGGCTATGGACAGCGCGATACAGGGGCGCACCACCTTCATCATCGCCCATCGCCTCTCGACCCTGCGCCGTGCCGACCTCATCCTGGTGCTCGACAACCACACCATCGTCCAGCGCGGCACGCACGAACAGCTGATGGCGATGCAGGGCCCCTATCAGCGGGTGGCCAAGACCCAGCTGATCGACGCCGAGAGCCAGCGCCTGCTCGATGCCCACCCGGCTGCCGCCAGGCAGCAGGAGCTCGGCCAGGATGCCCCCCCTGGGCGGGTGGCGCCATGAGCCACGGCAAGAGTCCTGCCGCCGCAACGCGCCCCGCACTCAAGCTCACCCAGGTGGTGCATACCCTGGATGCCGAGGAGATCGAACGCCGGCCGCTGGAATGGCGGCTGATCCGTCGGCTGTTCGGCTATGCCAGGCCCTATCGCGACACCTGCATCGCGCTCGCCCTGCTGACCACCCTGCGCTCGCTGCAGCTGCCGCTCCTGGTGTGGGTGATCGCCGCGGTGATCGGCGGTCCGATATCGCATGGCGACTGGCGCGGGACGCAGTGGGGCGCCGCCGGCTTCCTCGCCTTGGCGCTGATGACCTCGGTGACCTTCCACTTCCGCCAGCGCCTCGCGCTGCAGCTCGGCGAGGCGGTGGTGCACGACCTGCGCCTGGCGCTGTTCGACCACCTCCTGCGCCTCAAGCTCGGCTTCTTCACCATCACCAAGCTCGGCCGCATCATCGGCCGCATGACCTCGGACGTCGAGTCGGTGCGCGCCGGCATCCAGGACGTGCTGTTCGTCAGCATCGTGCAGTGCGGCCAGATGGTGGTCTCGGCCATCCTCATGCTGTGGTACGACTGGGTGCTCTTCGGCGTGGTGATCGCCCTGGCCCCGGTGCTCTACGTGCTCAACCGCTTCTTCCGCGTCGCCATGAGCAGGGCGACGCGCGAGGTCCAGGAGAGCTACAGCCGCGTCACCGCCACGCTCACCGAATCGGTGCATGGCATCCGCGTGACCCAGGGCTTCGTCCGCCAGGATGTCAATGCCGGGCTGTTCCGCAGCCTGATCGTCGACCACGCACGCTACAACATGAACGTGGCGCGCACCTCCGCGGTGTTCGTCCCCCTGCTCGACTTCAACAGCCAGATGTTCATCGCCGCGCTCCTGGTGCTCGGCGGCTGGCAGGCACTCCACCAGCAAGCTGGCGCAGGCGTCGGCAACATCATCACCTTCTTCTTCCTCGCCGGGATGTTCTTCGGCCCGATCCAGGCCCTGGGCAACCAGTACAGCCAGGCGCTGACCGCGATGGCCGGGGCCGAGCGCCTGTTCCGCCTGCTCGACACCGCGCCCGAATGGGATGACGACCCGCAGGCGGTCGCCAAGCAGTCGATCGCCGGACGGGTCGAGTTCCGCCGCTTGAGCTTCGCCTATCAGGCATCGCGCACCGTGCTGCACGAGGTGGACTTCATCGCCGAGCCCGGCCAGACCATCGCCCTGGTCGGCCATACCGGCTGCGGGAAATCGACGGTCATCAACCTGATCGCCAAGTTCTACCTGCCGACCAGCGGCATGCTGCTTATCGATGATACCGACATCAGGGGCATCACCAGCGACTCGCTGCATCGCCAGATGGGCATCGTCACCCAGAGCAACTTCCTCTTCACCGGGACGGTAATGGAGAACATCCGCATCGGCCGCCCCGGCGCCACCGACAGCGAGGTCATCGAGGCCGCGCGCAGGCTGGACATCCTCGATCTGATCGAGGAGATGGCCGATGGCTTCGCCACCCGGGTGGGCGAGCAGGGCGCCGGCATCTCCGTCGGCCAGAAGCAGCTGATCTGCTTCACCCGCGCGATGCTCGCCGACCCCCGCATCCTGATCCTCGATGAGGCCACCAGCTCGATCGATGCCATGACCGAGGCGCGGCTGCAGCGGGCCCTCGCCACCCTGCTGAAGGGGCGCACCAGCTTCGTGGTCGCCCATCGGCTGTCGACCATCCGCCATGCCGATCAGGTCCTGGTGCTGGCGGGCGGGCGGGTGATCGAGCGCGGCACCCATCTCCAGCTGCTGGTCAAACCCGGGGTCTATTCCGAGCTCTACCGCCAGTTCAGCGCCGCCAACGATCCCGCCTGAGGCCCGCCGATCGCGCTCAGGCGAAGGGGCGCTCCTGCCGGCAGAGCGACAGCAGCCCCGCGTAGGTGCGTTCATCGACCTCATAGGCGCCGAAGCGCTCCATGTGCGGGGTCTGCTGCTGGCAGTCGAGCAGGGTGAAGCCCCGGCTCTGCAGCTGCTCGACCAGGTGCATGACGCAGATCTTGGCCGCGTCGTCGGCGAGATGGAACATGCTCTCGCCGCAGAAGCACGAACCCAGGGCGATGCCGTACAGCCCCCCTACCAGCCGCCCCGAGCCATCCCAGGCCTCGACCGAGTGCGCATGGCCGAGCTGGTGCAGCTGGATATAGAGGCTCTCGATGTCCTCTGATATCCAGGTGGTGGCGCGCTTGGCGCAGGCCGCGACCACGGACGCGAAGGCGCGGTCGATGGTCAGCGCGTAGGGCTTGCGGCGCGCGACCTTAGCCAGGCTGCGCGGTACCTTGTAGCGGTCCCAGGTGATGATCGCACGCATGGTGGGACGGTACCAGCGCAAGCGGCCGTTGCGGTCGTCGGCCATCGGGAAGCAGCCCTGCCAATAGGCCTGCAGCACCAGCCCCGGGGTGATCACCGTGCCGTCGGCATCGCGCACCCCAACCATGCGATCACGCACCCAGGAGCCGGGCGATGTCGCCCGGGGAATGAGCCTCGGCATCGACCGCCAGACCGTCCCGGCTGCCGAGCCCCCAGCTGCACCACATCACCGAGCAGCCGGCGGCGCGCCCGGCGATCACGTCGTTGCGATGGTCACCCACCATCCAGCTGGCCCCGGGTTCGGCGGCAAGCTCGGCGAGGATGCTCAGCAGCTGGCCCGGATCGGGCTTGCGCATGGCATCGCCGCCGCGCACCTCGGTGAACTGATTGAGTCCGCAGGCATCGAGGATGGTGAGGGTGAAGGCCAGGGGCTTGTTGGTCGCCACCGCCAGCAGCCAGCCACCACCGCGCAGCAGATCGAGCATCTCGCCCACCCCCTGGTAGGGACGCGTCTGCTCGGTGCAATGGCGGCCATAGTGGTCGAAGAAGGCCGCCAGCGCACGTTCGCGCTCGTCCTTCGTGCATCCCGGGGTCAGCCGCTCGACCAGCTTGGCGGCGCCATCGCCGACGAAGCTGGCCACCTCCGCCAGGCTGAGCGGCTGGAGGCCGAGCGCCGAGCGGGCATGGTTGCCTGCCCGGGCGAGGTCCTCGCGGCTGTCGATCAGCGTGCCATCGAGGTCGAAGATGATCGCCCGGTTCGCCACTAGCTATGGGCATCCCCCGGCCACGCCTCCGGCCGGCTGGCGCTCACGCCTTCTGCTCCATCTGATCCCATTCGCCGCTGCTGCCCTCGTCCGGGACCGGCAGCATCGACAGGGCGAAGATGGTGAGGTCGTCGTCGAGCGCGCCATTGACGTGCCGGGTGACCTCGCCGGCGATGTCGTCGACCATCTGCTGGAGCGGCTTGTCGATGTGCTCGAACAGCGCGCGGTAGAGGCGGACCTCGCCGAACTCCTCGGTCTGCGCGCTCATCGCCTCGGTCAGCCCGTCGGTATACTGCACCAGTACATCCCCTGGCTGGAGATGGATGAGCTCGGTGTGCATGCTGCCGGCGAAGATCGGACCGGCCGCCAGGCCGATCGCCATGCCCTGGCTGCCGACCTTGCTCAGCACGGTGTCGCCATCGAGGCGGATGAGCAGCGCCGCATGATGGCCGGCGCGGATGCACGACAGCGACCCGGTCACCGGATCCAGCTCGGCGGCGAAGATGGTGATGAACTGCCCTGGCAGGAGGTCAGGCCTGATCTCGTCATTGAATTGGACCAGCAGGTTGCCCATGTTCGAGGTCGTGCGCGCGAGGAAGCGCAGGGTCTTGAGCGCGGTGGCGACCACCAGCGCGGCCTGCATGCCATGGCCGCTGACGTCGCCGATGACGAACATCACATGCCCGTTCTTGAGCGTGATGATCTCGTAGAAATCGCCGCTCACCCCGGCCTGTGGGGTGAAATGTACCGCCAGCTCATAGCCCTCGATCACCGGCAGGTCGACAAGCATGTTCTGCTGCACGTTGCGCGCCTTGGCCATGTCGACCGATAGCGCACCCGGTGCCTGGCTGTCCGGGCGCCCGGCGATGCCGAGCGACTGGATGCGGGAGCTGAGGGTCATGCTGTCGAGCAGACGCCCGCTCGAGGCCTGCTCGCAGATCGACAGGGCCTTGGCCATCCCGGTGATGGTATGCGAGGTGATCTTGCCCTCTTCGCGCACGATGTCGGCGACCAGCTCGCCGTTGAAGGGGTTGAGCCAGCGACCGTCGCGGCCGAAGATGCGCAGCCGCGGTTCGACCGGCAGCAGGCGCATCAGGTCGAAGCGCCAGCGGATGACCTCGATCTGGTTGTGCGGCAGCGGCTCGCGATCCCGCCACGCCCCGGTCTCCTGCAAATGGGCGCGGGCCGCCTCCAGCCGACCCTGGGCGGCGGGGACCGCCTGGCCGGAATAGGGATCGATCCATTGCTGGTCACCGGTCATCACCTGGAATGCCGGATCCGTCTCCAGGCGCCGGAGCACATCGGTGGTCAGTGGCCGCTTGATCTGCTTGAGCTTCGCCTGTCCGGGCGCGGGCGGTGCACCATAGCCGCGGCGCGGAGGCGCGGGCTGGCTCTGACGACGCGATCCCGGTGGCGTGTAGCGACCAGGCGGCAGGGGTTTTCGGGGTTTCATCGTCATGCGATCACGGTCGTGCTGTAGGGTTTACCTCGCCTCGCAGAACGGTCAATGAGACCCCATCAACGCAGCAGTTCCAGCTGCAACGCTGGACCACTGGCAGCTGGGAGCGATGTCGTGTGTGCCGCCCCAGCGCTCTGCGCGACCTGGGACGTCATGCTCAACAGGTGCGTCATACACCGGTCCGGCGCCGCTCCCATCTGGTACCATCCGTGGAAACCCAGACCGCATCACGACCTGGACCGATACCCCTGGCCGTGCCCTGCATCGACAGCGGCTGCCAGGCAACGCGTGGTGCGCAAAGCCCTGTCAGATCGCCTCCCACCTCGTCACCTGCGCTCGGCCACAGGTGCGCCCAGGACATCGGCGGCAGCACTCGCGCCGAGGCATCAGCCGCCGCTTAGGCCTCCCGCTGCGGCCAGGCTCGCATGACCGCCCCGGGCGCCTCACCCCAGCCCGGCGGCGCGCTGCAGGCGATCGTTGATACCCACACCCAACCCATGTTCGGGTACGCACTCGGCTACGATCACCGCCGCCCCGCAGGCATCGAGGCGGCGCAGGGCGGCGAACAGCCCGGTGGCGGCCTGCGCCAGGTCCCCCTCGGGGCTGAGCACCTCGATCCGCCTGGCCGCCGTCGGCAGGTCCTCCCCGCGCCAGCTCAGGATCGCGGCCTGCCCGACCTCCGGCCAGGGCTCGCCGATGGCCTTGAGCATGAGCGGCGTGCGCGGCGCGTAGTGGCTGGCAAGCAGGCCTGGTGAGATCAGCGGAAGGCTCGCGGCGCGGGCGCTGCGATCGGCGATCAAGACCGGCTCATCGAGCTCGGCGATCAGCTCCTCGCGCGAGACGCCGCCGGGACGCAGTATCAAGGGCTGCGGATCCGGCCTGAGGACCGTGCTCTCGATGCCCACCTGGCAGGGGCCGCCATCGAGCACCAGCTCCACCCGCTCGCCAAGCTGCTCGCGCACCGCCGCCGCGGTGGTGGGCGACAGCCGCCCGAAGAGATTGGCGCTGGGGGCCGCGAGCGGGACGCCGCAGCGCTGGATCAGCGCGCGCGCCAGCGGGTGCGCCGGGCAGCGCACCGCCACCGTCTCGAGGCCGCTGGTGACCGCATCGGGCACGCACGCATGCCGGGGCAGGACCAGGCTGAGCGGACCCGGCCAGAAGCGGCGGGCGAGCGCACGCGCACGCGCGCTCGGCACCGCCACCGACCAGGCCTGCTCAGCATCGGCGACATGCACGATCAGCGGATCGAAGCGCGGACGGCCCTTGGCGAGGAACACGCGCAGGACGGCCTGGGCATCGAGGGCGTTGGCCGCCAGTCCGTAGACAGTCTCGGTGGGCATTCCGACCAGCCCCCCCGCGGCGATGATGGCGGCGGCACGTTCCAGGTCGGCAGGCATGGCGGCAGTGTGGCGAACCATCTACGGCGACAAGGCGCGACTGCGGCGCCGGCTGCTGCCCGCGCCCTAGAATTCGTAGTCGAGCACCACCAGATCGGCCAGCAGCGGCTTGAGCGCCGCGACCACCTCCTGGTGAGCGGGATGGGGTAGGTAGGCATCACGCGCCGCGGCATCGCTGAACACCACCGCCAAGCCGACGCCCATGCCCTTGCCGAGTCCTTCGGGGGAGTTCTGCCGGCCGAAGCTCGCGCTGACGATGCCCGGGATGCGCGCCTTCAGACCGGTGAGCAGCCGTCCGACCTGCGCCTCCTGGGCGGCGGAGACGCCGGGCTTCCATTGGAACAGGGCGATGTGATGGATCATGGACCTTCCTCGTCTCCGCCGGGAGGTGCTGGGCCACCCCCACGCAGGAGCGCTAGAGCGTCGCGGCGATGTGCTTGAGCGCCATCAGCATGTAGGTGGTGGTGATATGCGGGACCTGTTCACCCCAGCGGCGCGAGGAGTTGCGCCACAGCGCACTCGCACCGCCGCTGGCGGGGATGGCCTGCGACTTGATGGCCTGGAAGAGGTCGGCACGCCAGTCCACGGTGCGGCCATCGGGGGTGGCGAAGGAGGTGACATGGAGGAGATCGAAGGTCCTGCCCATCACACCGTAATAGTAGAACAGGCCATCACGCTGGTTGCCCGGCCGCATGCCGGGATTGGCATCGAAGCGGTAATGCGCCTTGACCCACGCCAGCGCCGCCGCGACGCGCTCGTCGGTGGGCTTGAGATCGAGGGCGAGGTAGCTGGAGATCAGCGCGTAGGTCATCCCGCCATAGCTGTTGAGCTGGCCCTTGCTGGCGAAGTCCTCGGCCTCCTTCTGTCCTTCCGGCGTGTCATTGGAGCCGTTCGCCTTGCTCTCCTTCGGGCTGTAGACCGCACCGCCCTGGTTGTCCGGCGTCGCATTCTTGGCGAAGGAGCGATCATTGACCGAGCTGAGGTTCTGGCAGTGCTGCAGGAAGTGCAGCGCCGCTTGCAGGCGCTTGTCATCCGCGGGGACGCCGGAATCGCGCAGTGCGCGCACCGCGAAGCTGGTGGTGTTGATGTTCTCGTCGCCCGGCTTGTCATCGCCATAGCCGATGCCGCCGATGGAGGGATCGTTGGGATCATGGTTCTGGATGCCGAAGAGGTAGTTCTGCGCCCCGGTGATGGTCTGCGGATCGCCGCTCTTGGTCGCCAGCAGGGCGAGGATGGTCACCGAGGTGCCGTAGTCGCCCAACCCCTCGCTGGGATCGTAGAAGCCGCCGTCCTTCTGGTGGAAGCTGCGCAGGAAGGCGAGGGCCTTGGCGATATGCGGTTCGTCGGCTGGCAGGGCAATGGGCGGAGTCGCCAGGGTGGTGACCACCAGGCCAGTCAAGCCGACGGCGAAATCATGCCCAGGCACGAACGAACCATTCGGCTGCTGCTGCGACAGCAGCCACGCCTGGGCCTTCCCGGCCAGGGCCTCGACCTCCATCTTCGTGGGCAGGGCGGCTGGGGCCGCTGTGGCATCGACAGCTGCCAAAGGCAGGGACAGCGGGACGGCAGCGACAGCGCAGAGCAAGAGGGATCGCAGCATGGACTGAACTCCTGGGGGGGAAACGTAGTGGCGTTATCCGCGAACACCACTCTGGGACGGGGTGGTGTTCGATCTAGCGTGCAACGCGCCAATCAGCACACCACCGCTGCCGTGCATTCTGCCCATTTCCTGCGCAACCGGCCTCACCGCAGTCGATGCCAGCGACAGACCTGGCCAGGATTGAAGCTGGCTCAGGCGATGCGCGTCAACTGGGCATCATCGGCGGCGAGGCCGGCGGAGGCGGCCGCATAGGCGGCGACCATGCGTTCCTGGCGCTGGCGATCGGTCATCAGCACTCCCGACGTTGATGCCGCCGCGGCGCTCGACGACGCGGACGCTGCCGAGCCCGAGCCCGTCTGTGGCGTCGCGGTGGTCGCGGCGGTCGCGGTGGCAGCGGCGGCAGCGGTGGCGGCACGCGCCAGCTGCTGGGCGATGATCTGCTGGTTGGCGGTCAACGCGATCTCCCCGGCCTCGGCGGCGATGCGCTCGTCCTGGGCCGAGGGCTGGGTCGGTGCCAGGGCAGCGTCCTGGACCTGGCGCATCCTGGCCACCGTCGCCTGGGGGTCGCCGGGGACGATCGCGACATCGATGCTGACCGCGCCATGGACGGCGTAGGCTCGCCCATCGGGGCCCTGCTGGTATTCGTAGCTGGCACCGCTGACCAGCGATCCTCCTGCTTCCTGATGCGCCGCCTCCTGGCTTCGCACATCCTGGTCCTGGCGCTGCAGCAGGAGCAGCTCGAGCCTCAGCGACCCCGACAGGGCATCCGCCCCAGCGGAGGATACGGCATAGGATGCGGATGAGGCTGGCTGGCCCGCATGGGTTGGCGGAGCTGCCGACGCCGACGCGCCAGCGACCGCGCGGCTCGGGGCGGGCGAACCGGGAGGCGCGGGGAGGACTGCCGCTGGGGATGGGATCGCAGCCAGCATGGAGCAACCGTGGCTGGTTAGCATAGCGGAATGATCCCGCTATTCCACCGTGTTCCCCCCTTGCGCTCCGGGATCGATGCGCCGGCGGAAGCGCGCCATGGCGAGGTCGGCCAACCCGGGCATCAGGGTCGCCAGGCCGAAGGCCCAGCGTGACATGCGATGCGGCCAGACCTCTGGCCGTGGACGGATGATGGCCGAGGAGACGGCCGCCGCGACCACCGCGGGGTCCTGCACCGCCTCCCCCGCCGAGCGCCTGCCGATGCGCTGGGCGCTCAGGCGCTCGGCGGCGCCATCGAATTCGGTGGCGGTCCCGACCGGATGCACGGTGGTGACGGCGATGCGGTTGGCGCGCTCCTCGAGGCGCAGGGACTCGCCGAGCGCCAGCTGGGCGGCCTTGGTCGCGCAATAGACACCCATATCCGGGACCGCACGTCGGGCGAGGCAGGAGGAGACGATGACCACCTGGCCGCGCCAGCCCTGGCGCAGCTCCTGGCGGCGCATCAGCGGCAGCGCGGCGCGGATGCAGTCGGCGGTCCCCGCGAGATTGACCGCGAGCAGCAGGCGCCATTCCTCGGCGGTGGTGTCGCCGATGGAGCGGAGCAAGCCGATCCCGGCATTGCACACCAGCGTATCGATGCGTCCGAAGCGGGCCTGGCAGGCATGCACCAGGTAGCCGCAGTCCTGCTCGGTCGCGACATCAGCGCGTATGCACAGATGCCCACCGCCGAGCTCGCGGTCGAGCTGCTCGAGCAGCTCCAGCCGGCGAGCTGCCAGGGCCAGGCGCGCACCGCGGCCGGCGAGCTCGATCGCCAGCGCCCTGCCGATCCCCGCGCTGGCACCCGTGATCGCGACCACCATCCCGTTGCAGTCGCGGCGCATGCCCCTGTCGTGTGCATCGGGATGGCGATCGCAACCACGGACAGCGGCCAGGGGGCGCAGCTGGAGCCTCCCTGGTTCCCTCGAGGCCTGGCCCCCCTATCGTCGCGGCGATGCCGGCACCCGAGCTCTCCCCGAACGCCCTCGCCAGCCTGCTCGCGATCGCCGAGCTCGGCAGCCTGAGCGCCGCTGCGCGGGCACGCGGGCTGACCCAGCCCTCGATCACCAGGCAGATCCAGGAGCTCGAGCACCAGCTCGACACGATCCTGGTCGAGCGCACCTCGCAAGGCGCCCATCTGACGCCTGCCGGCGAGATCCTCGCCGAAGGCGCACGCGAACTGCTGACCGGACTGGCGGCCCTGCCCGAGCGGGTGCGCAGCCGCCAAGGCGAGGTCGCAGGACGGGTGCGGCTCGGCACGGTGGACTCGATCGGGATCTATATGCTGCCACCTCATCTGGCGCGCTTCGTGCAGGCCAACCCCCGGATCGATGTCCAGCTGGTCTGCCAGTCGAGCCCGCAGCTGATGGCAATGCTGCTGGCCGACGAGCTCGATGTCGCCGTCGGCACGACCGAGCATCCGCGCCTGAATTGCGAACGGCTGTTCCAGAATCCGCTCGTGCTCGCCTACCCGGCCAATCTGCCGGGCCGCGACGTCCCCACCACCATGGCCGAGATCTCGCGCCAGCGCATCGTCACCTTCAGCAAGGGGCTGACCATCCGCACGCTCCTGGACCAAGCCTTCGCCAAGGCCGGCTTGCCGTTCGAGCCGGTGATGGAACTGGCGAATGTCGAGGTGATCAAGGCGATGGTGCGCTCCGGCCTCGGGTTGGGCATCATCCCCGATGGCTGCGTCCAGGGCTTCGAGCTGAGCTCCAGCCGGATCAGCGATCTCAAGGTTGCACGCACCATCCGCCTGATGTTCCGTCCCCATGGACAGTCCCTGGCAACCGAGCATCTGATCGCCTGGCTGCGCCGCCTGCGGGTTGCCTGAGGCGATAAACCCCATCTGGCCAAGGTTCTGATCGAGTCCATATTGACAAGGGTCAGTAAAGCCCTATGGTGGCGCCCATGAACAGACCCCTGCCGACCCAGCAATCCAAAATCCTCCACTACTTCGCTGACGCCGACAATGCGGGCCGCCAGCCCAGCCGCGCCGAAGTGGCCGAGCACTTCGGCTATGCCTTTCCATCGGCGGTCTCCAAGCATGTCGAGGCGCTGGTGCGCAAGGGATTGATCGAGGCCGATCGGGAGAAGAAGCGCAATGTGCGCCTGACCGAGACCGGCTGGATCGCGATCGGCCGCACGCCAGCACGCCAAGGCGTGCCGGTGATCGGCGCCATCGCCGCGGGCGTGCCGATCCTGGCCAGCGAGCAGCACGCCGGCTATCTCAAGGACATCCAGCCGGCGCCTGGGCGCTTCGCCCTGAAGGTGCGCGGGGATTCGATGGTCGATGCCGGCATCCTGGATGGCGATTTCGCCGTCATCCAGGAAGGCGGACGCGTAGCCGATAACCAGGTCGCAGCCGTGGTCGTCGATGGCGAAGCCACGCTCAAACGCGTGCGCTTCTACGCCGACCGCATCGAGCTCATTCCCGCCAATCCCAAGTACAAGCCGCTGGTGATCCTCAAGACCCACGCAGGCACGGTGCAGATCGTCGGCCCGCTGTGCTTCGTCTACCGCACCGTCGCCTGAACGTACCACCTCCAAGCGCTCCCTACCGGTCGTCCAACGTGGGCCGACGGCGCCCCTCCTCACCGCTCTCCATCATCCAACCACTCATTACCAGGACCAACCCATGGCTTCCGACACCGCCTCCGCCCGCCAACCCGCCCGCTCCGATGGGCAGGAAAAGCAGACCTCCATCTCGAACAGCAACGACCCCGCCAAGAAGAAGGCCCTCGAGGCGGCCCTCGACCAGATCGACAAGGTCTATGGCAAGGGCTCGATCATGCGCCTGGGGCAGTTCGACAAGGTCGACGTCGGCACCATCTCGACCGGATCGCTCAGCCTCGACCTCGCCATCGGCGTGGGCGGCGTTCCGCGCGGCCGCATCGTCGAGATCTACGGACCGGAATCGTCCGGCAAGACCACCCTCGCCCTGAGCATCGCCGCGCAGGCGCAGAAGGAGGGCGGCGTGGTCGCCTTCATCGATGCCGAGCATGCCCTCGACCCCAGCTGGGCCGAACGCATCGGCGTCAATCTCAACGACATCCTGGTCAGCCAGCCCAACTACGGCGAGCAGGCCCTCGACATCTGCGATCTGCTGGTGCGCTCGAATTCCGTCGACGTAGTGGTGGTCGACTCGGTCGCCGCGCTCACGCCCAAGGCGGAACTCGACGGTGAGATGGAGGATACCCAGGTCGGCCTGCAGGCGCGCATGATGTCCAAGGCGATGCGCAAGCTCACCGCAGCGATATCCCAGTCGAAGGCCACGGTGATCTTCATCAATCAGATCCGCGAGAAGGTCGGAGTGATCTATGGCAGCCCGGAGACCCAGCCGGGCGGTCGCGCGCTCAAGTTCGCCGCCAGCGTCCGCCTCGACATCCGCCGCGTCACCTCGATCACCGATGGCGACCGCACCGTCGGCAATCGCGTGCGCGTCAAGGTGGTGAAGAACAAGGTCGCCGCGCCCTTCACCAAGGCCGAGTTCGACATCATGTTCAACGAAGGCATCAGCTACACCGGTGATCTGCTCGACCTGGCCGTGCTCGCCAAAGTGGCGCAGAAGTCCGGCGCCTGGTTCACCTATGGCGCGGTCAAGCTCGGCCAGGGCCGGGAGAACTCCAAGCAGTTCCTCAAGGACAATCCCAAGGTCACCGAGGAGATCGCCGCCAAGGTCAAGGCCGCGAACATCAATCTCCTCGATGGCGCCAGCACCGATCCCGAATCCTGAGCCGCTGGTGGCGGGCGGCGTAGCCCCGGGCACCACCCGCCCGCCCCCTGCGCGCCGCCCGGCGGGCGTCCGGCGATCCGGCGCTGCCGGGCTTCAGCTCCGCCCCATATCCGTGCTCGCCGCTTGAGCCGACCGCCCGGCGCCGTATCCTCGCCCACTCGGATGCCCACTCAGCGCAGGGCAGTACCTGCACCGGGCTCCCGTCGCGCGAGGATGCCATGCGCTATATCTCTGCCGCCATCCGCCTGATCTCCGGCTCGGCCATCATCGTGATGGCCGGTTATGTCTACTGGGTGAACCAGGAGGGGCTCTCCGGCAATCGCCAGGGGACGGTGGCCTTGTTCGGCCAGCCGATCGAGGCGGAGCCGCAGGTCATCCTCATCGGCATCGTCTGCGCAGGGGTCATCGGCCTGGCGCTGGTCATTGGCGGATTGGTGACCCTGGTGTTCCGGCGCGCGCCCGCGCAGCCGATCAACGCCGAGACCCCGCCGCAATCGCCCTGAGGGCCATCCGCCGCCGGAAGCCGTTCAGCGGCTCGCGGCGCCAGTACGCGGCTGGGTCAGGTAGCTGAGATCCGCTTCGTGGAGCCGGTAGCGGTCGCGGATGGCGGCCACCTCGGCATAACCGGCGGCGACATCGACCGGCCGGTGGGCGTCTGAACTGAGGACGACCGAGGTCCCCATGTCCTGGGCGGTCTCCCAGAAGGGCAGCCACGGATAGGCCGGTCGCGACCCGCCGGGGATGTTCATCCACGGCTTGCGCAGGCCATAGCTGTTGATCTCGAGGGGCACGCCCAGAGCCGTGGCCGCCTGGCAGATGTCACGGGCGCAGGCGGCGGTATTGGTGGTCCACTCCTGGTTGCTGCACCCGATCAGATCCGGGTGGGTGACGAAGGCGAAGAGCTCGGAGGCCATCGAACGGATGGTGTAATCGGCGTACGCCCGCAGCGTGCGCGACGAGTCCAGACCCCCGAAGCTCGGTATCCACCCCCCGTCCAGCGGCGTGTAATGGCAGCCGGCGATCAGATAATCGAACCCGCGCCGACCGAGGATCTCATCACGGTAGAAGGATTCGTACTCAACTGCAAATTCGCACTCAAGCCCCATGAGGATGCGCAGTTGCGGATATTCCGCTCGCGCACGGTCCACTGCGGCCTGGTAGCCGTCCAGCTCATCCATGGCCATGCGCATGTCCGGCCAGCGTCCGTCGGGCAGAGGGGTATGATCAGCCATGCCCAGCACCGCCAGGCCCGCAGCGCAGGCGTGGCGGGCATAGTCGGAGGCATCCCCGCTGGCATGCTGGCAGCGGTAGGTGTGGGTGTGGAGATTGGTCGCAAATGGCATGGATGCGACGACTGTAGGCGGCGCAGCCACGGTGCCAGGGCCGCCTCCGGCACCCTCCTACAGCCCGGCTCCGGCACGCCAGCAGGCACCGGACTACTACCCCTTGACGGTCCGAATGGCCCCCCCACCGTATGCTGCACAATCACCGAAAGAGATCAGCACATGGCGAAGCAGAAGGTCGAATACGACGAGAAGGCGATCAAGAGCCTGGATGCGCTCAGCCATATCCGCCTGCGCACGGGCATGTACATCGGCCGCATCGGCGACGGAAGCAACCCGTCCGACGGCATCTACGTGCTGCTCAAGGAGATCGTCGACAACTCGATCGATGAATTCATCATGGGGGCGGGCAGGAAGGTCGAGATCACCCGCCAGGAGGAGACCATCACCATCCGCGACTTCGGCCGCGGCATCCCCCTGGGCAAGGTGATCGAATGCGTCAGCCAGATCAATACCGGCGGCAAGTACAACGATGACGTCTTCCAGTTCTCGGTCGGCCTGAATGGGGTGGGCACCAAGGCGGTCAACGCGCTCTCCAGCCGCTTCGAGGTCATCAGCTACCGCGAAGGGGCCTTCAAGCGCGCCCTGTTCGAGCGCGGCAAGCTGAAGGCCGAGGAGGAGGGCCGGGACAAGAGCCAGCCGAACGGCACCTATGTCGAGTTCTCGCCCGACCCCGAGATCTTCAAGACCTACCATTGGCATGACGAGTTCATCGCCAAGCGGCTGAGCTACTACTGCTACCTCAATTCCGGCCTGAGCATCATCTACAATGGCACCACCTACCACTCCAAGGACGGGCTGAAGGACCTGCTGCGCACCGAGATCGGCGAGGAGCAGACGCAGTACGAGGTCTTCCACCACCGCGAGGACAAGCTCGAGTTCGCCCTCACCCATACCGGCACCTACGGCGAGACCTACTTCAGCTTCGTCAACGGCCAGTTCACCAATGATGGCGGCACCCACCTCTCGGCCTTCCGCGAAGGGCTGCTCAAGGGCGTCAACGAGTTCGCCGGCAAGAGCTTCGCCGGCGAGGATGTGCGCGAAGGCATCATCGGCACCATCGCGATCAAGCTCCAGGACCCGGTCTTCGAGTCGCAGACCAAGAACAAGCTGGGCTCGGACGTGCGCACCTGGCTGGTGCCGGCGGTGAAGGAGGCGGTCGAGCGCTGGCTGCACACCAGCCCCGAGTCGGCGACCAGGCTGATCGACAAGATCAAGGCCAACGAGCGCCTGCGCACCGAGCTGGCAAAGATCAAGAAGGAGGCGCGCGAACGCGCGCGCTCGGTGGCGCTGCGCATCCCGAAGCTGCGCGACTGCGAGATCCACCGCTGCGATCCCGAACCGAAGAAGGGCAAGGACCGGCGCAATGAGACCACGCTGTTCATCACCGAAGGCGATTCCGCGGGCGGTTCGCTGGTGATGTGCCGGGATGTCGAAACCCAGGCGATCTTCACCATCAAGGGCAAGCCGCTGAACTGCTTCGGCCTCGGCAAGGAGACGGTCTACAAGAACGAGGAGCTCTACAACATCATGTCGGCGCTCGGCATCGAGAACGGCCTGGAGGGGCTGCGCTACAACCTGGTCATCGTCGCGACCGACGCCGATGTCGACGGCATGCACATCCGCAACCTGCTGCTGACCTTCTTCCTGCGCTTCTTCGAGGAGCTGGTCAAGAACGGGCACATCTACTTCCTCGAGACCCCGCTGTTCCGCGTGCGCAACAAGCAGCAGACGGTCTACTGCTACAGCGAGGGCGAGCGCAACGCCGCGCAGAAGGAGCTCAAGAGCCCAGAGACCACCCGCTTCAAGGGACTTGGGGAGATCAGCCCGATGGAATTCGGCCAGTTCATCGGCGCGGACATGCGGCTCCAGGAGGTCTCGATCGAGAACCTCAGCGAGGTCGCGCATTCGCTCGAGTTCTTCATGGGCAAGAACACCCCCGAGCGCAAGGCCTTCATCGTCCAGAACCTGATCGTGGAGGACAGCTGACCCGCACCTCCCCTCCGCCCTCCCGCCCCCCGAGCAGCCAGGCCTGCGTGCCGCTCTGCCATCAGCGCACGCAGGGCCGGCCGGCCGGCTCCACCGCTGATCGACCAATCACTCCCCTGGACCCCTCATGACCCTCCTCGAACCGCTGATGCGCCGCAATTTCCTCGAGTATGCGAGCTACGTCGTCGTCGACCGCGCCATCCCCGAACTGTATGACGGCTGCAAACCGGTGCAGCGGCGCATCCTGCACACGCTGTTCTCGATGGATGACGGCAAGTTCACCAAGGTGGCGAACATCATCGGCGACTGCATGAAACTGCATCCGCACGGCGACGTGTCGATAGGAGATGCGCTGGTGGTGCTCGCCAACAAGGGCCGGGCGACGGGCAACCCCGACCTCGGCTACTTCATCGAGAAGCAGGGGAACTTCGGCAACATCATGACCGGCGACGGCGCCGCGGCCTCGCGCTACATCGAATGCCGTCTGACCCCGCTGGCCAAGGAGACGCTGTTCAATCCCGCGCTCACCCAGTTCATCCCCAGCTACGACGGCAGGCGCGAGGAGCCGACCTGCCTGCCGGCGAAGGTGCCGGTCATCCTCATGCTCGGCACCGAGGGCATCGCGGTGGGGATGGCGACCTCGATCCTGCCGCACAATTTCGGCGAGCTGCTGCAGGCCCAGATCAAGATCCTCAAGGGCGAGCCGTACCGGTCGCTGCGCCCCGATTTCGCCACCGGCGGCATCATGGACGCCAGCGAATACGATGACGGCCGCGGCCGGGTCAAGGTGCGCGCGAAGATCGAGGCGGATGGCGACAAGCGCGTGGTCATCACCGAGCTGCCGTGGGGCACGACCACCGAGACGATGATGGCCTCTATCGAGACCGCGGTCGAGAAGGGCAAGCTCAAGATCAGCGAGATCCTCGACAAGACCCGCGAGGAGGTGCGCATCGAGCTCAACCTGCCGCGCGGCGTGAGCGCCGACGAGATCATCCCGCAGCTCTACGCCTTCACCAACTGCGAGCTCGAGGTCAATGCCAACCTGGTGGTGATCCGCGAACGCAAGCCCGCCGAGCTGGGGGTCAAGGAGGTGCTCGAGGAGTGCACCACCCGGCTGACCGCGATCATCAAGGCGGAGCTCGAGCACCAGCTGCTCGGCCTGACCGACAAGCAGCACTGGCTCACCTTGGAGCAGCTCTTCATCGAGAACCGCGTGTACAAGAAGATCGAGAACCAGACCACCGAGGAGGGCGTCAACCAGGCGGTATGGAAGGGCATGGAGCAGTTCAAGGAGCTCTTCATCCGCGACATGGTCGCCGACGACGTCGAGCGCCTGCTCGAGATCCGCATCAAGCGCATCTCGCAGTACGACATCGACAAGAACCGGCGCGACATCGATGACATCGTGCGCGCGATCAAGGAGGCGAAGGCCAAGCTCAAGAACCTCACCGGCACCACCATCGCCTGGCTCGAATACCTGCATGACAAGTACGCCAAGCACTTCCCCCGGCGGACCAGGGTCAAGTCGATGGAGGAGATCGACGAGAAGGCGGTCGCGCGCGCCAACATCAAGCTCGGCTACGACCAGGAGACCGGCTTCTTCGGCTCGGCGGTGCGCGCCACCGACCGCGAGATCAAGGTGACCGAATACGACAAGGTCATCGCCATCATGCAGAACGGCGTCTTCAAGATCATGGCGCCGCCGGAGAAGACCCTGCTTGAGGGCAAGCTGGTCTACCTTGACGTCTTTGATCCGGCCAAGGGCCTCGCCATCACCGTGGTCTACCGCGACAAGGAGAAGATCCCGTGGGCCAAGAAGGTCGTCATCCAGGCCTTCATCCATGACAAGGAGTACGAGCTGATCAAGGAGCGCGCAGGGCGCATCGACTATCTCAGCACCGCTCAGGGCGGCATCGTCACCGCGCACATGGTGCCGGCGCCGCGCCTGCGCATCACCGAAGAGAGCTTCGACCTCGCCACCCTGGAGGCCGGCGGTACCGGCTCGCGCGGTTCGCGCGTCGCTGAACGGGCGACGGCCAAGATCACCGTCGCCCCATCAGCAGGCTGAGCCCCGGGGGCGCGGCTGGCGGCAGCGCCGCCGCATCGACTGCGTTCAGGGCTTGGGGTACTGCACCGTTGGCTTCTCGACCGTCAATGCGGTGCCGGTCTTGGTGGTGTTCTTGACCCGCAGGTAGACGGAGGCGAAGGGCAGCGCCTTGCCTGGCAGGCCGATCGGCTTGGCCAAGGGCTTATCACCGGCTTCGATCTCGAGGAATTGGGCCGCATCATGACGCAGGACCACGTGGAGGGTCTGGGCGTGGACGATGTCATTGGCGATGTATTCGTCTACCTTCTGCCCGCTGAGCGTGAGCAGTGACAGCAGCAGGTCCTTGCCCTGATTATCGATGGTCACCTCGTAATGCTCGCCATCGGCACCGACCACCCCGATGGCGGCGTGATCAGTCTTCAGCTCGCCCGCGCCCAGCACCAGGGTCGCCTCGATGCGCCACAGCCCCGGCTCGAGCGGGTGGCTGATCTCCCCAGAAACGCCGGAGAGGGCATCGTCCTGGGTTTCCGAACGGTCCCACTGCGCCTCGCCTGACCGCGCCCACTCGCTGAAGCGGGCCAGCGACCGGGGGGCATCGTAGACCAGTGGGCGGTCGGCCGGCGGGGGCGGGGGTGCGGCCTGAGCGGGGGCGGGGGTGGCGGCGGGAGCCGGAACCGGCGGAGCGGCCGGCGGACCGGCGCTCCCGCCCGGATGCGCCGTGACCGGGGCCGCCGACGGCGGGGCGGTGGGGGTCTTGCTGGCGGCCGGGGGCGCGGAGGAGGCGAAGGCCAGCCAGGTGGCGGCCACCACCACCAAGCTCACCCCCGCCAGGGCATAGCGCAGCAGGTTTGATGAGGAGCGCGAGGCCGCACCACCGGCGAGCAGCGCATCGCATCGCTCGATCAGCTCGTGGTAGCTCGCTGGACGTTCGGCCTTGTCACGCGCCAGGAGGCTGCGCGCCAGATCGACCACGCTGCGGTCGAGGCCGGCGACCGAGCGCGAGGGATCCGGCACTGGGCCGGAGATCTTGGCGGTGACGATCTGCGCCAGGGTCGGGCTGGCGAAGGCTGGCTGGCCGGTGATGGCGTGGTAGAATACGCAGCCCAGGCCGTAGATGTCGGCCTTGAAATCCACATGGTCCGGATCCTCGAACTGCTCCGGCGCCATGGTCGCCGGCGTGCCCATGACCACGCCCTGCATGGTCAGGCTGGTCGAACCGCCGGTGCCCACTGGACGGGCGAGACCGAGATCGACGAGCTTGACCTGGAAGGGGAAGGGATCGCCGGGCTGGGCGCGCTCGCGCTTCTGCAGCAGCACATTCTCTGGTTTGACATCGCGATGGATGATGCCTTGGCTATTGGCGTGCTCGAGCGCCTGCGCCAGGTCGCGCACCAGGCTGAGCGCCTGAGGCGCGCTCATCGCCCCGTGCTGGTTGAGCCAGTCGCGCAGGTTGGGCCCCTCGATGTACTCCATCACCAGGAAGGGGTTGCCCTCGGCGGTGATGCCTGCCTGGTAGCAGGCGACGATGTGGGGGTGCGATAGCCCGGCGAGGATCTTGGCCTCGCGCTGGAAGCGCTTGAGGAACTCATCGCCGCCGGCCCTGTCGACCAGCAGCAGCTTGATCGCCACGCGCCGGTCGATGTAGGTCTGCCGTCCGCGGTAGACCACACCCATGCCGCCGCGGCCGATCTCCTCGCCCAGCTCGACATCGGGAATCACCGGCCGCGCAGTGGAGGCGGGAGTGGACGCTGATGCCGAGGCGGACACGGGCATCGTGCGGTCCTGGTCCGCCGGCGTCAGACGGGTGACCTGCGTACGGGCGGAGTGCTGATCAGCCATGCCATCACTTGACGATACCACCTGCAGCTTGCAACAGATCGTTGACCGATGGGCGGTCGGCGATGGTCTCGCCGACATAGGCATAGCGCACCAGGCCCTGCTTATCGATCAGCAGGGAGGTCGGCCGTGCGAGGTTGTCCTCGATGCCCAGGGCGCGCACCAGCAGCAGGCTGACATCGAGGGCCAGCGGCATCGGCGGCGGCTCCTTGCGCAGGCTCTCGACCGCCTTGACGAAGGCCGGGACCGCCTCGATCGGACCGGGATAGATCACCACCACCTCGACGCCCAGGTCGCGGAAGCGGGCGATCTGGTTGGCGATCGCCGCGGTCTGGGCGGCGCAGTAGAGGCACACCTGGCCGGAGAAGCCGCGCAGGATCACCAGCAGCACGGGATGGTTGCCGATGCGGTCCTTCAGCTCGATCACCTCGCCACGCGCCGAGAGGAAGCGGGTCTGGGGCAGGCTCTTGCCCAATAGCTCGGTGCGCTGGCGCTTGCCGGGTCGGCCAAAGAGCGAGTCGCTGTGATTGCCGTACTCGTCGTCCCCGGCAATCGGGCCGCTGGAGGTGTAGTGCGCGATCAGAGCACCGGCATTCCCCTCCTGGTGGGGGGTCCATAGGCGCGGTGCGCTCTCGATCGGCGACAGCGAGGGCACGCCGGCGGCAGGCAGGATGATCATCTCCGTGGCTGGCTTGACCTCGACTGCGGGCTGCTCCGCCGGCTTGGCGGCGGCTGCCACCGGCTGGGCAGTGAAAGCTTGGACGGGGGCCTCGACGGTGGCCACCGGCGCACCCTGGAGGGTGTACTCCTCGCGCTTGACCAGGGTGCCGTCGGCCGACCAGGTGCTCCACAGACCGATCTTCACGCCCTTGGCGAAGGAGCCGCGCTCCTTGGGCTTGCCGGGGGCGAGCCACCAGGTCCATTCGCCATCCTTGACCCCGCTGAGGAAGCTGCCGGTGGCGTACGGCTTGCCATCCTGGGTGAAGTAGGTCCATACCCCGTCCTGGCGGTCCGCGGCATAATCGCCTTCGCAGTACAATTGGCCGTTCTCATAGAAGTGGCGCCAATGCCCGGTGCGCGGCGCGCTCGACCAGTGCAGCGGCGAGGCGTTCTGGCCGCTGTAGCTGCCGCTCTGCTGCACCGCACCGTCGGCGTACCAGAAGGTCCAGGTGCCATCCTGGTAATCGTGGTTCCAGCTGCCCTCGGCCTGCTTCTGCCCATTGTCGTACCAGTAGCTCCACGGCCCCTCCTGCTTGCCATAGACCAAGGTGCCGGAGCGCTTGGGATGCCCGGGCTGCCACTCCTCGCGCACCAGACGCTCACCGCATGCCCCCAGCAGGAGGCAGATGCCGATGAGCGGGATGATGGCATGGGCTGATGGACGATTCATGGCGGAGCTCCCAGCGGAGGTTCAGGTGTACCAGGACGCAGCCGATGCTCAAGGCGGGCTGGACAGGGCGCGGGCCCGGTGTTCTCTCTACGCATCGCCAGGCGCTCTGGATGCCGGCACTTCCCTTGCCGCCATAGCGGGGACACTGCCTGGCCTCGAGGACGACCATGCCCGCCACGATCAACGACTTCCTCCTCCGCCATGATCTGCGCATCGCTGCAAATCCCTGCATCAGCCCGGACTTCTGCCTCGATTGGCCGACCCTGCGCGCCCAGCTGTCGACCGGTGAGGTCCTCACCCACCACCCCGAGAGCAGCTTCGCCACTGCCTTGGGCACCTTCAACCTGGTGGAGAACGCCAGCGGGGACCATGCCTGGATCGCCCGCGCGCATGACCCGGCCGTACGCCCCGCGCTGGTCGAGGCGCTCGCCCACGGCATGGTCATCCCCGAGCAGGGGGACAGCCGCTGCGCCTTCCCCGCCAGCTGGGACAACCTCCTGCGGCTGAAGAACCTGGTGCAGGTCCATGATCCCACCAGCACCATCTTCCCGAGCGCACGCGGCAGCCTATCCGGAAGCTCGCTGGGGATCGGCGCGCGCTTCACCACCCTGCACTGGCCGGCGGTCGAATGGGCGATGGCCGAGCTGGGCCTGAGCATGACCGCCAACCAGAATTCGATCCCCCGCGAGCTGGTCTATGACGTCGACGCGATGCTCGCCGGGAGGCTCGACAGCGTGCCGTTCCCCTTCATCGGCGCCAACGTCCCCGAAGGCCACCAGGGACAGAGCGTAGAGGGCATGAGCCATGGAGCGGTGCTGTCGAAGCTGAAGACCGGCTTCCACCGCCGCCGCATCGATTGGGGCTTCAATGCCGACCACCAGCCGGTCGGCGGCACGTTCGACCAGCGCGAGGAGCGCCTGGTCGCCGGCTGCCTGCTGGCGAGCTACATCACCTTCGACCTCTCGCCGGAGCTGAGCATCACCGCGGCGCCGCCGGCAGGCGAAGCCGCATGCGCCCAAGCGTTGGCGCTGGCTGGCGCGCAGCGGCTCGACCAGGTGCGCGCACGCGTCCAGTCCGCCGGGGTGGCCATCGAAGAGGAGGCCTTCGCGCGGCTGATCATCCAGGTCTGGCCGGCGATCCAGAAGATGAAGCGACGCGACGAGCGCTATGCCGCCGCCCGCCTGGCCGCCTTCACCACCACGGTCGGCCGCGACTACTTCCGCGAACTGTCCATCGATGAGCTGCCCGGATTGACCACCCCCGCGACCCTCGCCACCATGCTCGCGCTGTGCGAATCCCTCGGCATGGTCATCCATTTCGTCGCCCCCGCCTTCGGTTTCCAGAAGAACTTCCCGTTCGCCGACAATGCCGAGCTGGAGCGGCGCATCGCCGCCTGCTGGGCGGTCTGCCAGCGCTTCCAGGTTAGCATCGGCTTCCACTCCGGCTCGGGGAAATCGGCGGAGAACTACCGCTTGTGCGGCCGCATCACCGGCGGCCGGCTCGAGATCAAGACCAGTGGACGCTACACCTACGAGATGGGCGCCGCCCTGGCGGCATCCAGCGATCCCGCCGACCAGGCGCTGTGGAGCGACTGGTACGCCTTCACCCGCGAACTCGCCTGCCAGAGCGCCTTCTCCGAGAATGCCACCGAGCGCGGCTGCGCGAGGCAGTTCATCGTCCATGCGCTCGAGCTTGCCGGACAGGATGCCGCGGTGTTCGCCGATGGCGCCGCCTGCCGTGTCGCGCTCGCACGCCTGAGACCCAATCCCGACCACATGTTCTGGTTCGAGTACAACTTCCTCTACCTGCTCGCTTCCGGGGGCCGGGCCGACAAGGTCTGCCTCGGCGACCATGGCCCCGACGGCTACCGCCAGCGCGCCCGCTTCTACGCCATCAGCGCCGGCGGACGGCTGCTCTATGCCCAGGGGGTTGCGCACTACATCTGCTTCCTCGCCGAGACCACCGGGCTGGCCAGCAGCAGGGCCTGCGTAGCGGCGCGCACCAGGCTCGCCGGCTATGCGAGCTACCAGGAACTGGTGCGCGCGATCGCCCCCTCCAGCCAGCCCTGAACGCGGCGCTGGTCCGGGTCAGGCAGCCGGCGGGGTGAGGATGCGCTGCACCAGGCCGATCAGGCGGGCGGAGGTGAAGGGCTTCTCGAGGAAGGCGAGACCGGAGCGGTTGCCGAGCGCACCCTGCAGCGCGTCGTCGGCATAGCCCGACATGAAGATGATGCGCAGCAGCGGCCGCATCCGGCCCAGACGGTCGGCCAGCTCGCGCCCGCCGAGGCGTGGCATGATGACATCGGTGATCAGCAGCTGGATCTCCTTCGGGTAATTCGCCGACAGTGCCAGCGCTGCCTCCCCATCGCCAGCCTCGAGCACATGGTAGCCCTTGGCCGTCAGGGTCTCGCTGACCAGCGCACGCACGTCGGCATCATCCTCGACCAGGAGTATGGTCGCATCCCCCCTGGCCTCGAGGTTCGCCTCGGTGCCGCGCCGCGCCTTGTCGGTCTCGCCCCCGCGGCAGCGGGGCAGCAGGATCTCGAAGGTGGTCCCCACCCCCGGCCGGCTCGAGACCGAGATGTGGCCCTCGCTCTGCTTGACCACGCCGAAGACCATCGACAGCCCGAGGCCGGTCCCCTCGCCCATCTTCTTGGTGGTGAAGAACGGCTCGAAGATGCGGCAGCGCACCGCCTCCTCCATGCCGTGACCGCTGTCGGTCACCTTGACCTCGACGAAATCGCCCGGCCTGAGATCGACATAGGACCGCTGCTTCGCATCATCGAGCACGCGGTTGCAGGTGGAGATCGTCAGCGTGCCGCCGTTCGGCATGGCATCGCGCGAGTTGACCGCCAGGTTCATCAGCACCTGCTCGATGCGGTTGGGATCGGCCTGCACCAGCCACAGCTGGGGCTCAAGGTCGGTGACCAGCTCGATGTGCTCGCCAATGACGCGCAGCAGCAGCCCGTTCATGTCCCTGACCACGTCGTTGAGGTTGATCACCCGTGGCTGCAGCACCTGCTTGCGGCTGTAGGCGAGCAGCTGATGGGTCAGCGAGGCGGCGCGCTGGGTCGCCTTCTTGATCTGCAGCGCGTGCGCATGGGTGGTGCTGTCGCCGGGGCTGGCACCCAGCAGCAGTTCGCTGTAGCCCATGATCGCGGTCAGCAGGTTGTTGAAGTCGTGGGCGATGCCGCCGGCGAGCTTGCCGATGGCCTCCATCTTCTGCGATTGGCGGAACTGCTCCTCGAGCAGCTTGCGCTCGGTGACATCCTGCACCATGGACATGATGCCGATGAACCTGCCGCCGGCATTGAACAGCGGGGTGTGGTGCCATTCGCACGAGATCGTGCCGCCTTCCTTGGTGATGTTCTCGCTGAAGCCAGCAACCCCCATGTCGCCGAGGGCCAGCCGGCTGAAGAGCGCCGCCGCATGCTCGCGATCGTGCACAGGGATGTAGATCTCGTTGGGATGCCTGCCGACCATCTCGTCCATGCGATGGCCGAAGATGCGCTCGGCCGCGGGATTGACGTAGGTGATCAGGCCGTCCTTGTCGTTGAGCAGGCAGCCGATCGGCATGCGGTCCATCTGCATCTGCAAGCGCTCGAGCAGCCGATCGCGCTCCAGCTCGAAGGCGCGGCGATCGTCTTCGGCCTGCTTGCGGCTGGTGATATCGATGCTGGCGATGACCGCGGCGAAGATGCGGCCATCGTTGCGGATGGGGCCCATGCGGGTGAAGTACCAGGCGCTGCTACCCTCGGCGCCGTCCCCCTGCAGCTCCAGGTTGCCGATCTCGCCATGGCTGAAGACGCGCTCGAACGCCCCGAAATAAGCCTCATGGAATTCAGGGCGGATGTAGGCGCGCAGGTTGGTGCCGAGCACCTGCTCGCGCTGGAAGCCAGCGGTGATGTGGTTGATGTAGAGGATGGTGCCGGTGCGGTCGGCCATGAGGATGAAGCCGGGGACGTTCTCGGCCAAGGCGCGCAGGCGCTCCTCGGACTCATGCAGCGCGCGGTCGCTGCGCCGCCGCTGGGTGATGTCGACGAACGACAGCACCACCCCGCCGGTGCCACCCGCGTGCTCCCCGGGCAGCGGCAGGGCGTTGCAGGACAGCCAGGACAGCTCGCGGCTGCCCTGGCCGATGCCCAGCACGACATTGAACCGCGGCCGTCCGCTCTTCATCACCTGCAGCGCCGGCAGCTCCTCGTCGCGGAAGGGCTGCCCGTCCTCCTGGATGACCTGGCCGAGGGTCTGGGTGATGCTGCGGCCGATCAGCTTGTCGGCATCCACCCCGAGGATCACCTCGGCACGCCGGTTGACTGCCTCGATGGTGCCATTCGTCGCATAGAGGATGATGCCCTCATGCAGGGCCTCGATGACCGAGCGGTTGCGCTGGTCATTGGCCTGCAGGCGCTCCTGCGCCTGCTTCTGCTCGGTGATGTCCATCACCACGCCCATCATGCGCACCGGTTCGCCGGCAGGACCGCGGATCAGCTCGCCTTCGCCGCGCAGCCAGCGCAGCGAACCATTGCTCAGCTGCACGCGGTGCTCGATGCTCAGGCGCGTTCCGGCAGCGACCGACTGGGCGATCGCCGCCGAGGCCTTTGCGCGATCCTCGGGATAGATGCAGGAGATGAAGGAATCGAACGTGCCGCTGAAGGCGCCGGGCTGGAGCCCGAAGAGGGACTCGACTCCCTCAGACCACACCATCACCCCTCCGGGGATGTCCCATTCCCAGGTTCCCATGTGCGCCGCACGCAGCCCCATCCTCAGCAGGAGCGCGTCGCCCTGGGCGCGGCTGATGCGGCCCTCGGTGGCCTTGCGGCTGCGCCGTGCCGACTGGTGCAGCAGCCAGGCCTGCCAGCTCACCACCAGCCCCAGGGCGAGGATGATGACCAGCACCGCAATCCCCCCGCCGGTGGCCGGGGGGATATCGGACGCACCGCACAGTGGCATGCCCAGGCCGGCGGCCAATGACGCCACCGCCCGGACGAGCGCCAAGCGACATCGATTGACACGCCTTGGCGGGGCGGTTGGCACCTGCCTGACGCCCCCGTATTCCCGCTGTGTGCTCACCCTGACCTCACGTCCAGAGCATACCCCGGATCCAGGCGCTGCGCAGCTTAAGTCTGGGGTCTGGCGCCGCTTAGCCCCCGCTGGATCTGCCAGACTGGCGATAGCTCCCACGCCATCCCCCCTGGCTGAAGCGCTCAGCCAGACGCTGGGCCTGCCAGGCGCAGATGCCGGCCAGATCGGCGACCGGTTGGCAGGTATAGGGGAGGGTATGGAGGTAGTCGGGAGGACCATATTCCGGGGTGGCGGAGGTGGTGGCCAGGTTGTGGATGTCCTGGCAATCCCAGATCATATCCCACCAGCGCTCGTGCGCCTCGAGGTGACGGCGGAACTCCGGTGCCCGGGGATCGCTGACCTGGGGCCCCTCCTCGTAGCCGACGCGGGCATGGATGTGCAGCGCCCGTTCGGCGCACAGGCGCAGCACCGCCTGCTCGCCATCGAGCAGCCGCTCCGCCACGCAGACCCAGTGGCTGTAGTCGCAGGTCAGCCTCAGGGCGGGCTGCGCGAGCAGCAGGTCGCGTGTGGTCCATGGGTTATAGAGGATGCGGCCGCGGTGGGTCTCGTGGGCGATGGCGATGCCGCAGGAGCGTTCGATCACCAGGGCGGCATCGAAGAAGGCCATCGCCTCGGACTGGCTCCAGGAATCGCAGCCGCTGTGGGCATTGATCAGGCAGGGGCCGCAGGCCGCCGCCTCGGCCACCTGGGTGGCGAAGCTGCGTACATGGCCAGCCACGTCGTCGCCGGCGGTGAAGATCTGGGCGATGAAGGAGAAGCCGTGCCGCTCAAGAGCCGAACGCAGACGGGGGCGCTCCTGGGGCGCCGGTACACCGCACTCGATGCCGCTGAAGCCTTCGCTGCGGGCACGGGCGAAGGATTCCTCCCAGCTCCCTGCCACACCCCACAGATGCCGGAAGAGCTCAAGCCTCATCGCCGCACCGGTGGAGCGCTGTCGTATGCGGCAGGCGGCCGCCGCTGGTGCCAAGGATGGTGATGCTCATGGCGGACGGGTGTAGCCTGGGATGGCGGCGAGATCGACCTCGTCGATCTGCTTGGGGTCGAGGAAGCGCTTGGCATAGTCGAGGTAGACCCCCTCGCCGATGAAGACATCGAAGAGATCAGGATCGATGTGGCCATCGAGCTTCATGCGGCCGAGCACTCGCAGCGCCTGGGACAGCGTCATCGCCTTCTTGTACGGCCGGTCGCCCGCCGTCAGCGCCTCGAAGACATCGGCGATGCCCATCACCCGGGCCTGCACCGACATCTGCTCGCGCCTCAGGCCCTTGGGATAGCCCTTGCCATCCATGCGCTCATGGTGGCCACCGGCGAATTCGGGTACCCGGCGCAGGTGCTTCGGGTAGGGCAGCGATTCCAGCATGCGGATGGTCGCCACGATATGATGGTTGATGATCCCGCGTTCGGCCGGCGTGAGGGTGCCCTTGGCGATCACCAGGTTCTCGACCTCGTTGCTGGTCAGCGCCGGGCAGGCAGCGCCATCCGCTCCAACCCAGGAGCCGGTGGCGAAGGTGCGCACGCGTTGCTGATCCTCGGGGCGCATCGATTCGCCGCCCTGGTTGACGCGATGGAGGAAGGTCCTGGTGTCGTCGAGCTGGCGGATGCGCTCGCGATGGAGAGCTTCGAGCGCGGCCGCATCCCCCCCGGCCGCGCAGGCGCGCAGCATGCTGATCTCGGAATCCCGCTTGAGCACCTCGATCCTGGTGTCGATCAGCTCGATGCGATCGAAGATGGTCTGCAGCTTGGTCGCCTTATCCATCACCCACTCCGGGGTGGTGATCTTGCCGCAGTCGTGGATCCAGCCGGCGATGCGCAGCTCGTAGCGGTCGGCCTCAGTCATGGAGAAGCCAAGCAGCGGTCCGCTCTTCACCCGCGCCGCGGCCTCCGCCAGCATCATGGTGAGCTCAGGGACGCGGCGGCAGTGGCCGCCGGTGTAGGGGGACTTCTCATCGATCGCGGTGGCGATCAGGCGGATGAATGATTCCAGCAGGGTACGCATGCCATCGATGAGCTGGTGCTTGCTAAGAGCGGTAGCCGCCTGAGAGGCGAGGCTCTCGGCCAAGCGCTGGTCGGTGGTCGAGAAGGGCACGATCCGGCCGGTCTCATCGCGCGCATTGAGCAGCTGCAGCACGCCGGCGATCTCCCCCTCGTGGTCGCGCATCGGCACGGTGAGGAAGGAGGTGGAACGGTAGCCGGTCTTGGCGTCGAACGAGCGCGTCCCGGAGAAGTCGAAGCCCTCGGCGTGGTAGGCGTCCGGGATGTTGAAGGTCTTGCCCTGGAGCACCGCGCTCGCCACCACAGAGCTGATGTTGGGCGTGCCATCGTCGCGCACCAGGGGGATGGGCGGCAGGCCGATCGGCACCCCGCTGGTGCCACCCATGGCCAGGCCGAGGGAGTCGGTGCGCAGGATCTCGAAGCGCAGGATGCGATCCTCGCCGAGCGAGTAGATCGTCCCCCCGTCGGCATTGGTGATGTCCTTGGCGCCGAGGAGGATCTGCTCGAGCAGACGGACAGGATCGCTTTCCGCGGACAGCGCGATTCCAATGGCATTGAGCCGATCGATCCGCTGATCCAGGCTGGCAGAACCCGGGTCGCTCATGTCCATCCCTTATCGCCGTGCAGCCAGTGCGGCATGCAGACTCCCCGAGACTATGCATGGGGGAAGGATCGGCAATGCGCCCATCCCCCTCATGCCACACATCCCGGGCAGTAGACCAGCATTCCCTCGCGAATACCCTGCCGCGGGGAGGGAAGGCGCATGCGCTGGTTCGTCCGCGGAGACATCGACGGGTTCTTCGGCTTGGCGATCGACAATCTGGTGCAACTGCTGCTCATCGTCAGCCTCTGCCAGGGGGTGCTCGGCCTCGATGCGGATTTGCTCTACGGCCGTATCCTGCCAGGCGCAGCGGTATCGCTGCTGGTGGGCAATCTGTTCTATGCCTGGCAGGCGCGGACCTTGGGCGCCAAGGAAGGTAGGCAGGATGTCTGCGCGCTGCCCTACGGCATCAATACCGTCTCGCTCTTCGCCCATGTGTTCCTGATCATGCTGCCAGCCAAGCTGGCCGCCCAGGCCGCAGGGCTGGACGCAGAGAAGGCTGGCCGCGTCGCTTGGCAGGTGGGCCTGCTCGCCTGCCTGGGATCAGGCCTCATCGAGCTGCTCGGAGCTACGGTCGCGGAGCGCATCCGGCGGGCCTCGCCGCGGGCTGCCCTGCTGTCGACTCTCGCAGGCATCGCCCTCGGCTTCATCTCCTTCACCTTCCTCTACCGCACCTTCGCCTTCCCCCTGGTGGGGCTGGCCACCCTGGCGGTGGTGCTGATGACCTATTTCGGCGCGGTGCGATTCAAGGGTGGCCTGCCCGGAGGGCTGGTGGCCCTGGCGATCGGCACCCTGCTGTCCTGGTGCACCGGCCTGGCGCACGGAAGCGCGCCGAAGCTCTCCAGCGGCTTCCACCTCCCTCTCCCCGTCATCGGCGATGTGATCGACGCCTGCGCCGGCGGCCAGGTGTGGACCTACCTCGCGGTGATCATCCCCATGGGGGTGTTCAACGTCATCGGCTCGCTGCAGAACATCGAGTCCGCCGAGGCGGCCGGCGATGCCTACCCGACCCGGCCCTCATTGAGCGTCAACGGCCTGGGCTCGATCGCGGCCGCGCTGTTCGGCTCCTGCTTCCCCACCACCATCTACATCGGCCATCCGGGCTGGAAGGCCCTGGGTGCGCGCAGTGGCTATTCGGTCCTCAACGGCGTCTTCTGCACGCTCCTCTGCCTGACCGGCTCCCTGGCCTGGATCGCCTGGGCGATCCCGATCGAGGCCGGGATGGCCATCGTGCTGTGGATCGGCGTGGTGATCACCGCCCAGGCGTTCCAGTCGACGCCGCGGTCGCACGCACCCGCGGTGGTGCTCGGGCTGCTGCCCGGGATCGGCGCCTGGGGGGTGATGATGGCCAAGTCCGGCGTCGCAGCGGCCAATGACGTCGCCCATGGCACGGTGGGCTACGGAGCCGAGCTGACCACCGCTTTCCATCGCCAGGACACCTACATCGAGGGCGCCTTCGCGCTCGAGCAGGGCTTCATCTTCACCGCCATGGTGCTGGCTGGCGTGACCGTGCACCTGATCGAACGGCGCTTCACCGCGGCAGCGGTCTGGTGCCTCATCGCGGCAGCGCTCAGCGCCTCCGGCTTCATGCATTCCTACACCGTCATCGCGCAGGGCACCATCGGCGCTTTCCTGAACCCCGCCTGGCCTTTGACGTTCGGCTATCTGGCGATGGCCGCAGTCTTCGCCAGCGCCCATTGGACCACCGAACCCCGGCCGCTCGGGCAATAGCGGGAGGGCGATCCCGGCCGCTAGCGTGCGCCCTGCACGGTCAGCTGGAACGACCACACCGCACTGGTCGCGGTGATGAACAGGGTGCGCCGGTCGATGCCCCCGAAGCAGCAGTTCGACGCCGTCTCCGGGGTGAGGATCTTGCCGATCAGCGCACCGGCGGGTGAGAACACCTGCACGCCATCGCCCGCGGTGCACCACAGGTTGCCCAGCATGTCGACGCGCATCCCATCCGGGACCCCGGGCTCGATGACGCAGAACACCTGGCCTCCCGAAAGGCGGTTGCCGGCTCCGACCGAGAAGCGCAGGACGTGGTGGTAGGCGCTGTCGCTGTTGGCGATGTAGAGCTGGCGCTCATCGGGGGAGAAGCACAGGCCATTGGGCCTGGTGATGTCATCGGCGATGGCGACCGGCTCGCTGCTTGCGGGATCGAGGCGGTAGACGCGGTTGGCATCCTGCTCGATCTGGTTGGGACGGATGCCATAGGGCGGATCGCTGAACCAGATGGACCCATCGCTCTTGACCACCACGTCGTTGGGGGAGTTCAGGCGGCTGCCACCGAAGCGTTCAGTCAGCGTCACCACCCGGCCGTCAGCCTCGGTGCGGGTGAGCGAGCGCGTCTGGTGCTGGCAGGAGATCAGGCGCCCCTGGCGATCGACGGTATTGCCGTTGGCGTAGCCGGATGGCCGGCGGTAGACCCGGTGCCCGTGGCCGCCACGCCAGCGATAGAGCATATCGGCGGGGATGTCGCTGAAGATCAGTGCTCCCTGGTCGGCCATCCACACCGGCCCCTCGCAGAACTGGAGGCCGGCGACGATGCGCCGCAGGCCTTCACCCCGGCCGCTCAGGGCGATGAAGCCATCGTCCAGGCCCAGGATGCCGCTACCGGGGATCATGCCGCTCATGCCTTCTCGTAAAGCCTGCCGGCCGGCAAGCCAGCGCCAGCGGGCGTGGCTGTACCGGGGTCGGCCTACCATGTGGCGGCACCCCGGCCGTGTGACGCCTATCCTGGCGCCTGGGGTGACGCCTGGCCGACCCGGTCGCCACCAGCCTCCAGGCCCTCGATTTCTCCGAGGATGGCGATGAGCTCCTGGACGCAGACGAAGCAGCCGGAGTTGCAGCAGCTCAGCCGCGTGCGTTCCTCGCGGCCATCGAGCAGGCGCTCGATCCGCTCCCTGAGGTATGGCGAATAGTCACGGCGGGCCAGGGCCTCGAGGATGCGCGTTGCTCGATCCATCCCAGGCAGTTGTAGGACGCTGCGGGCGGGGGCGAACCGAATTCCACGGCGCCCCCGTACAGCGCCCGAAGGGTCCGGGCGGTGCGCCGACAGGAGATATCCAACTCCGCGCACCCCTGGACCGGCCCCGGAGGCGGACGGAGACGATAAAAGTGCTGATTCGCCGTACGCCGCGTGCTATTGCCGGGGATCGCATGCAGCACGCGGGGAAATGCCTATGCACGCCGTCGGAAATCGCTGATAATCCCCCACCCTCCGATTGACCGTTCATCCGACAGCCTACCGTGGCGTACTCACCGCACCGTTCACGGAGAATAGGGAGTTCACATGGTCCTCAGCCTCGACTGCATGCCGGTCTTCACGCCATCCCATCTCAAGGCGAGCGACATACCGGTCTTCCAGTGCACGGCGAACCTGATGGATGAGCTGCGCGACAAGCACATCACCAAGGCCGAGGCGCTCTCGCTCTACGACCAGATGTGCGCCGTCCGTGCGCTCGAGGAGATGATCTACCAGCTGCGCTCGGGCGCCTATGCACCGCTCGCCGGCAAGTACGAATACCAGGGCCCCACCCATCTCTCGATCGGCCAGGAGGCAGCATCGGTCGGAGCCTGTTCGGTGCTCAACTGGGACGACTACATCACCTCGACCCATCGCGGCCACGGCGATTCGATGGCCAAGGGCTATGCCGCCATCCTGCACATGAACCGTGCGCAGATGAACGATCGCATCGCCTTCTACAGCATCGCCGTCAGCGCCAGCGATGACGAGGGCATCCGCAGGGAGCTGATAGCCGATCACATCTACCGCTCGATCTGCGAACTGTTCGGCAAGGAGCACGGCTACTGCAAGGGCCGCGGCGGCTCGATGCACATCGCCGACTTCTCCCTCGGCCATCTCGGCGCCAACGCCATCGTCGGCGGTGGCACCCCGATCGCCACCGGCGCGGCCTATGCCGCACGCTACCTCAACGATGGCAAGGTCGCGGTGTGCTTCGTCGGCGATGGCGCCTTCTCCAACGGCATCACCCTCGAATCGCTCAACATGGCCACCATGCCGCAGTTCGAGAACGGGCTGCAGGGCAAGAAGTTCGGCGTGCCTGTGATCTTCGCCATCCTCAACAACCTCTATGCGATGACCGGCCAGACCCATGGCGAGCTGTGCGACGTCCCCTACCTTGCTGCACGCGGCTGGGGCTTCGCCTCGGACGGCATGCGTGCCGAGGTGATCAATGGCATGGATGTGCTGGCGGTGCGCAAGGCGATGCGCCAGAGCGTCCAGGACGCGCGCGCGGGAGAGGGACCCTTCCTCAAGGAGCTGATCACCTACCGCTACTATGGCCATTCGCTCTCCGACCCGCGCAAGTCCTATCGCAAGAAGGAGGAGGAGCAGGCCTGGCGCGACATCGATCCGCTCATCACCTACGCGCGCCAGCTCATCGAGTGCGGCATCGCCACCCAGGCGGACATCGATCTGATGTACAACCACGCCATCGAGCGCAACGCCGCGCAGGCGGTCAAGGCAGCAGTCGCCCCGGATCCCTCGGCGAATGAGCTGTACAAGTACCTGTACGCCGATTCTTCCAGCACCTCCGTCCCCGAAGGCAGCAAGGGCACCACCGTCGGTCCGGTGGTCAAGGCGAAGCGCGACGACAAGGGCCTGATCTCCTACAAGGATGCGATCCGCGAGGCGATGGTCGAGGAGATGCTGCGCGACAACCGCGTCGTGCTATACGGCGAGGATCTCGCCGATTACGGCGGCGCCTTCTTCGTCACTGCCGGCATGCTCGAGACCTTCGGCCGCGAGCGGGTGTTCAACAGCTCGATCAGCGAATCCGCCATCTGCGGCACCGCCGTCGGTGCGGCGATGGCCGGCCTGCGCCCGATCGTCGAGCTGATGTACTTCGATTTCGCCCTGCAGGCCTCGGACCAGATCGCCAACCAGGCGGCAAAATGGCACTACATGTCCGGCGGCATGCGCACCGTGCCGATGGTGGTCAGGGCCTCGGCTGGCGGCGGCAAGGGCTACGGTGGCCAGCACAGCCAGTCGATCGAATCGATCTTCTGCCATACTCCCGGCCTCAAGATCGCCGTGCCCTCCAACCCCTATGATGCCAAGGGATTGCTCAAGACCGCCATCCGCGACGACAATCCCGTCCTCTACGTCGAGGGGCAGCTGCTCTATGCCGTAAAGGGAGTGGTACCCGAAGAGGAGTACTTCATCCCCTTCGGCGTCGCGGCGGTGAAGACCACGGGCAAGGACTGCACCTTCGTCGGCTGGAGCTATGTGGTCAACGAAGCGATCAAGGCAGCCGAGATCCTCAAGAAGGAGCATGGCATCGAGCTCGAAGTCATCGACGCGCGTACCCTGGTGCCCTTCGATTGGGATACCGTGCTGGCCTCGGTCAAGAAGACCGGGCGCTGCATCGTCGGCAGCCAGGCGGTCAAGACCTGCTCCTACACCGCTGAAGTCGCCGATACCATCACCCGCCGCGCCTTCGATTACCTCGATGCGCCGATCGAGCGCCTCGGCGCCGCCAGTTCGATATCGCCGCAGGCCAAGGCGATGGAGAAGGCCTACCTGGTGTGGGCGGAGGACATCGTCAAGTCCACCATCGCGCTGGTGCGTCCACGCGGCTGAGTCCGGGGGCCGGCAGGTCCAGCCTGCCACTGGGAAATCGGCGCGCCGGGCCTATGGTCGTGGGGCATGCCCATCACTCGCTCCCGTCTGCTGCTCACCCTCGGCCTGGGCGCCGCATTCATCGCCTGGTACTTCTACTGGAGCTCGCCGGGCGTCCAGATCCCGAAGACCTTCGCGCGCATCCGCGAAGGGGTCAATGAGAGCCGCGCGAACCTGATCATCGATCAGCTCCACCCCGAGTACTCGATCAAGCGCTGCTGGCCGAATCTGCTGGCCGAATACGGCGATCTCGCCGCCCCTGGGCAGCTGCTCCTGCTCGCCCGCCAGGGCCTGCAGATTGTCCTCCGCTCGCATGCCGACGATCCCCTGGTGATGACCTACGACATCCATCGCATCACCGACCGGGGCGACGGCACCTATGAGGTCGATGTCAGCATGCAGCTGTCGACGCGCAGCGGGCACGCGGTCTCTATCGTCGATCCCCCGATAGTGCACAAGCGTTTCATCCTGGCGCGGGCGAGCTCCATCTTCCCGGCGCTCTACATCAAGTCCCATGAGCCGCTGAGCGCCAATCCCTGAAGCAGGGCGCTACACCGACCATCAGGCATGATGGTAGGGGGCCCCGGCGAGGATGGATGCGGCGCGGTAGAGCTGCTCGATGAGCAGCAGATGCGCCAGCTGATGCGGCAGGGTCATGGCCGAGAGCGATAGCCGTTCATCGGCGAGGGCGAGCGTAGGTTGATGATGGCCGTACGCCTCGCCGAGCAGGAAGGCGACCTCGCCATGACGCATGGTCCAGGTGCGCAGCCTGGCTGCGAGCTCCGCGCTTCCGAACTGCTCTCCGCGCTCATCGAGGGCGACCTTCCAGCGTGAAGAGGCCGGCCACAGCGGCTGCTCCTGCTTGGGCACGCGCTCCTCGACCGTGAGCGAACCATAGCGGCGGAAGCGCTTGAGATAGTCATCCCGCAGCGCGATGACATGGGCATCCTTGATGCGCCCCGTCTGCACCACTACCAGGCGCATGGCCTGCCGCCCAGTCCGCCGCCAACGCCGGCGGATGCCAACTTGCCGCCATCCGGCCCTGCTTGTAGCGCCCTTGACCGGCCGGACCTCTGGCTCATTCGCCCTCGTCCTCGCGCGCCGGCTTGGCGCGCTCGCGGCGTGCGAAGTAGCGCACCACGAAGGCATCCCGCCAGGCGGCGAAGCGGCCGTCCTCGATGGCCGAACGCATGGCGCGCATCAGGTCCTGGTAGAAATGCAGGTTGTGGATGGTCATCAGGGTCTCCGCCAGGATCTCGCCCGCGAACACCAGATGGCGGAGGTAGGCGCGGCTGAAGCCGCCGGCGCAGGCATAACAGCCGCAGGCGGTGTCGATGGGGTAGCGATCCTTGCGGAACTTCTTATCCTGGATGCGCATCTTGCCATCCCAAGTGAAGACCGTCCCCTCACGGGCGTAGCGGGTGGGGATCACGCAGTCATGGATATCCATGCCGGCGTCGACCGACGCCACCAGGTCCTCGGGCAGTCCCACGCCCATCAGGTAGCGCACCTTGCCTGCAGGAAGCAGCGGCGCGGTGTGGCGCACCACCCGCGTCATCGCCTCATGGCCCTCGCCCACCGAGACGCCGCCGATGGCATAGCCCGGCAGCTCGAGCGAGGTCAGCTGGGCGACGGCCTTCGAGCGCAGTTCAAGATCCATGCCGCCCTGGACGATGCCGAAGAGATGCTGGTGCTCCGCCAGCGGGACGGCGGCGCAGCGCTTGAGCCAGCGAAAGGTGCGCTCGACGCTGTCCTCCAGGTAGGCGCGTGATGCGGTATGCTCGACGCATTCGTCGAAGGCCATGACGATATCCGCACCTAGCCGTTTCTGGATGCCCATTGCGGTCTCGGGCGAGAGCATGGCCGCTTCGCCCCCCTGCTCGAAGCGGAAGCGCACCCCCTCCTCGTCAATGACGCGATCTGGCAGGCTGAAGACCTGGAAGCCGCCTGAATCGGTGAGGATGGTCCTGTTCCAGCGCATCAGGCCGTGCAGGCCGCCATGCCGTTCGACCAGGGCGGTGCGATCGGACAGGCTGAGATGGTAGGTATTGGCGAGCACCACCTGCGCACCGGTCGCCTCGACCTGGGACGGCGTTACGCATTTCACCGCCGCCTGCGTGCCGACCGGCATGAAGGCCGGCGTCTCGACCAACCCATGCGCCGTGACGAAGCATCCGCGCCGTGCCGAGCCGCTGACCGCAAGGAGCTGGAAGTTGAGGCCGCCTCCGGGCGTCCACGCCAACTGATCGGGCTCATTCATCGGCACACTCTCGGCGATCCCGCAGGGCGAGCAACCCTCGGTGCCTGCCGCGCTGAGCGACAGCTGCCCGGTCTAGACCTGGCGCGGGCTGGCGTACAGCCCGGCCAGCAGGGTATCCATCTCGGCATCGACTGGCTGCGCATTGATGATGCGGTTGCGGCTCTGCAGGCCGATCCACTTGTCGAAGACATGCGACTTGCCGTGGGTGATCGCGTGCTGGAACTCCTCTTCCATGACCGGGATGAGGTTCACCACCCCCGTCTTCTCGGTGCGCCCGGTGCCGACGAAGCGGCTGGTCGCAGAAGGTCCGCTCTTGGCCGCAGGCGCAGGACCAGGCGGGGTGGCCGGAGGAGCCGCAGCGCGTGCCGCGGGTGCAACGTGGGCGGGCGGAGCGGCGGGGCTGGCCGCTGGCGCACGGGGTGCCGACACCGGCGCGGGTTTGGGCGGGGCCGAGATCGGAGCATCGCCCAATTCGAACTCGGGCGCAGGCACCGGCTGCTTGGCGGGTGCGGCCGCAGGCGGCACTTTCCTGGTGAGGACCGGCTCGGCCAGTTCGGCCGCCGGCAGGGCATCCTCGAAGCTGAGATCGCCAGGCTGGGCCGCCAAGGGCGAAGACACCACCATGGGCGCCTCGACGATCGGCTTGAGTTCGACCGCCTCGGAGAACTGCGGCGCCGGACTGATCGCCTCGAGGGGGATGATCTCGGCATCGGCCTTGAGCGAGATCGGCTCGATGATGGCGGGGGCGATCGCCTCATCGCTCGAGAGCAAGTCGTCGATGTCCTGGATCTCGGGGACGATGTTGTCCGCAGGCGCGGGTGGTGCCTGGTGCATCACCGCGGGCAGCGGACGGCTCGGCGAGCCCTGCGAGGGCGAAGGCGGGGCGGCCACCTTGGACATCATCTGGGTCACGCTCTTCGGCTCGATATCCTGGGTGAACGAGCGCGAGGTCTCGTTGACCTGGACCTGACCGGAATAGTACTTCTCGATGCCCTGGGTGATCTCGCTGCGCGTGGCGACCACCTTCTTGATGTCGAGGCTGGTCTTGGCCTCGAGCACGCGGATGGTCTCGGCGTCGAGCGGATTGACCATCGCCAGGGTCAGCAGGCTGCCGAGCTTGTCGACGGGGAAGACGCCGTAATGCATCGCGTCTTCACGGGCGATGGTATCCAGCGCCTTCTTGCGGATCTCGTACTTGTCGACCTTGAGGTGCGGCACCCAGCATTCCTGGGTCAGCGCATTGACCATCTGGTCCTCGGTGATGAAGCCGAGCTGCACCGCAGCGACATCGATCGGCAGGCTGTCCTGGTCGGCCTTGCCGCGCACCGCGGTCGCCTGGCCCTCGTCTATCAGGCTGGCCTTGCTCTGCAGGAACTCGAGAAGCGCGTCATCGCCGGTGCGGCACGGACCGCCGCCCTTGCGCGCGCTGCCGAGATTGAGTGCTCCGGCGAACTTGGGCGGCTCGCTCTGGCCTGCAATGATCGGCTCGCGCGACTTGGGGCGGGCCGGGGTCTTGATCTCGCCATCATTGTGCTCGGCGGCGGCCGGGCGCGGCGGGGCGCCGACCGGCGCCTGCGCGGCCTCGCGCTGCTCCTGTACACGGCCGCTGTCGGTGCCGGTGGCGGCCTTGCCGGTTGGCCGGGCCTGGCCGGGCCGGACCACGGCGCTGCGCGTGTCGGTCTTGGCCGTCGCGGCAGCGGGGCCGCTCCCGGAGGGACGTGAGGGGACGATGCGGCGGCTCTTGTTGCTCTTGGCCTGCTCGGGGGCCTCGCGCTCGGGCTCCCTGGCCTTGTCCTTCGCCTTCTTGCCACCGAAAAAACCCATGATGTCCCCCGTTCAGCCCAAGACGTCGTACCCGCAGTGGCCGAGCCCCTGCGGCTTGCGACAGTGTGGCGTAGGATGGCGCACTTCAAATCCCTAAAACCCTCCTGCATCGGCGCGTAGGGGGTTTTGCGTATCACACTCAAAACACTCCGCCTGCCTCGAGCTCGGCCTTTGCCCCTCGTAATCCTAGGCGTGGTCCCATCCTCTTCCATCACAGCAGATGCAGTGCATGATGCTGTGCCGTCGGCGGTCGAACCGTTGCGTTCCGAGCGACACCCCGCTTGCGGAGTCTTGCCGCTTCTGCTAAAGGAAGTTCCATGGCGGTTCTCAATTTCGACATCAAGACCGTTGCTCTCCCTTCTGGAGAGGAGTCGAAGGCGGTATTCCTCACCGGCTCGATCGACGCGAGCACCAACCAGACCTTCGAGGGTCGCCTCAGCGATATCCTCAGCTCGGGCACGCACAATGTGATGCTGGTGCTCACCAACGTGAAGTACATCAACTCGACCGGCCTAGGCACCATCGTCAAGTGCGTCGACAACTTCCGCGAGAAAGGTGGCGACATCAAGCTGGTGGGCGTCCCGACCAAGGTGATCGCCCTCTTCGAGATGCTCGGACTGCTCGCACTGTTCGAGACCCATGACACCATCGAGGCGGCGGTCTCCAGCTTCGGCAAGAGCAAGGCGGCCAAGGCCGCGGCGCAGCCGACCGCCAAGTTCCCGATCCAATTCAAGCACCCGATCACCGGCATGGGCCTGAATGTCAGCCAGCCAGGTCGCTTCAAGGATCCGCGCAGCGGCGACTACTTCTCCATCGACCAGAACGGCACCATCGAGTTCTACGAGATGTCGAAGGTCAAGATGATCGAGGCCAAGCTGCCTGCCGACATGGACTTCACCGCCGGGCTGACCTCGCTCGCCGCCGGCCTCGCCACCAGGCTGAAGCTCCCCGCCGATGTCTCGACCCGGGTGCAGCGCGGCATCGGCGACGCGGCTGCCATCATCCGCGGCCACTCCAAGGATGCCAACGAGACCTTCAATGTCCTCCTGGTCGGCGACCAGGACAAGCTCCAGGTCGGCATCGTCGGCTACGGCAGCGCCCTGAACATCCGTCCCGATGATCCAGGCCTCAAGGCCCTCGAATCCAGCGTCGAGGACGTGAAGCACACCGTCCTGCCGACTCGCGGCTACCTGCTGACCTTCACCAAGCGCGTCCGCTGACCGCAGCAGGCGGCCTGGCGCAGCCCCTGACCACCTGGGCGTGGATGCCGCATGCTCCCCGTCGGCGATAGCGAATTGATGCGGCTCGCCCTCGCCGAGGCGCAGGCCGCCGGCGCTGAGGGCGAGGTCCCGGTCGGTGCGATCATCGTCTGCGATGGCCGCATCGTCGGCCGCGGGCGGAACGCCTGCGAGCGGCTGCAGGATGCCACTGCCCATGCCGAGATCCTCGCCATCAGCGCCGCCAGCCAATCCCTCGGCACCTGGCGGCTCGAAGACTGCACCCTCTACGTCACCCTCGAACCGTGCCCGATGTGCATGGGCGCCTGCCTCAATGCGCGGGTCAGGCGCGTCGTCTATGGGGCGCTCGAGCCCAAGGCGGGGGCATGCGGCAGCATCGTCGATCTGCGCGCTCCCGAAGGCTACAACCATCGCCTGGAGACCACCGGTGGCGTCCTGGCGGGGGAATCGAGCACGATCATGCGCGAGTTCTTCCGCCAGCTGCGCGAGCGCAGGCGCAGCTGAGCTTCGGCCGGGGCGCAGCGCCGGCCAATGATGGCAGACGTCCATGCAGGCCCAGAAATGGCATTCCAGAATCCGGGGCAGGTCGCACAGGCAGTTGCTCGCTGTCGTGTCAGGCTAGAGTCCGCTCATGCTTACCGAACTGCTCCCCGACGATCAGTCCCTGCGTGAGCTGCTTGGCACCTCCCACCAGCGGTTCGCTCGTCTGGTCCAGGAGGCGGAATCCCGGGCTCGCCCCTATTATACCAAGGTGCTCGGGCGCTCGGCAAGCATCACCGACGTCATCAACGAGATCTTCACCGCGGTCGAACGAGAAGGCGATGCGGCGGTGGCGCACTACGCCAAGCTCTTCGACAGCGCAGAGCTCGATCCCAGCCGCATGCTCGTCCCCAAGAGCGAACTGAAGCGGGCCTGGGAGGCATGCGAGCACAGCCTGCGCAGCGCGATCCAGTTCTCCATCCAGCAGGTCGAGAGCTACCAGCGCCGGCTGCTGCCACGCAGCTTCGGCACGGCGCTGGACGAGCCCCTGGGCGTGCGCTGGTCCCCCCTCGCACGCGTGGGCGCCTACATCCCCGGCGGGGCGAAGGGCGCCGCGCCGCTGTTCTCCTCGGTGATCATGAACCTCGTGCCGGCCAAGGTGGCAGGCGTCCCCGAGCTGGTGCTCGCATCCCCGTCGCGTGCCGATGGCACATTGTCGGACGAGCTGCTCGCAACCGCCTACGCCGTCGGCGTGACCGAGGTCTACCGCGCCGGCGGCATCCCGGCCATCGCCGCCCTCGCCTGCGGCACGCCCTCGCTGCCCAAGGTCGACAAGATCGTCGGGCCGGGCAACATCTACGTCACCCTCGCCAAGCGCCATGCCTATGGGCGCGTCGATCTCGACATGCTCGCCGGCCCGAGCGAGGTGCTGGTGATCGCCGATTCCGGGGCGAACCCTGCCTATGTCGCGGCGGACCTGCTCTCCCAGGCAGAACATGACGCCCTCGCCATGGCGGTCTGCGTCACCATCGGCCACGATGTCGCCGCCAATATCCAGTCCGAGCTCAGCGACCAGCTGGATGCCCTGCCCGAGGAGCGGCGCAGCATCGCCGCCGAGAGCATTCGCCGCTTCGGCCGCCTGGTGCGCTGCACCACCGCGGCCGAGGCCGTCGCGGTGGCCAATCGCATCGCTCCCGAGCACCTCGAGCTGATGGTCAGGAATCCCGCGCCGCTGTTCGCCAAGCTCACCAATGCGGGGGCGATCTTCATCGGCCCCTGGAGCCCGGAGCCGATCGGCGACTATGTCGCCGGACCAAGCCACACCCTGCCCACCGGGGGGTCGGCGCGCGTGTGGTCGGGGATCGGCGCCGACACCTTCCTGCGGCGGACCTCGATCATCAACCTCTCCGAGAACGATTTCCGCCATTGCGCCGATGCCGGCATCGTCATGGCACGCGGCGAGGGCATGGAGGCGCACGCCCGCTCGATCGAAGCGCGGCTGAAGACGTGAGCTGCCGGAGCTGCGCTTCATAAGCGCTCGGCCAGACGATGTGCAACCAGTGCGATCCGTTCTTCCTGCCCGTCCCGGTCGGCTCGCAGAGCGCCTACCGGGGCCAGATCGAACGCCTCTCCGCGGCGGTGCAGGAGGGCATCCTCGAGCTGGTGGAGGCGTCGTGCCCATGGCAGTCGCTGGCCTCGCCGTCGCTGCCGGCGTGCGCACGGCACGTCTTCACCTGCAGCCTCTGCGCCCAGCTGTTCATCCTCGAGCGCGGCGGCTGCAGCGCCCTCGGCGACCAGTGGCGGCCCCTGTATGGCAACTGAGCATGGCTACTGAGCATGCCTACTGAGCCCCGCCACGCGCGTCCCAGGCCGCCAGCGCACGCACAGGGCGCCGCCGCCTTCCATGGCCCGCTCACCGCCGCCGCGGTGTCGGGCATCATGGCGACCCTCGCCAAGCGCATCGAACCGCGTACCGAGCTCCAGTATGCAACGCCATTTGAGCTCCTGGTCGCGGTGGTGCTCTCGGCGCAGGCGACGGACCGCTCAGTCAACGCCGCGACCCGCACCCTCTTCCCGGTCGCCCGGACAGCCGAGGCGATGCTGCGGCTGGGGGTAGACGGGCTCAAGGAACACATCAAGAGCATCGGCCTCTTCAACACCAAGGCGGCCAACATCATCGCGCTCAGCCGCCAGCTCATCGAGCAGCATGGCGGCCATGTCCCCGCTGAGCGCGAGAACCTCGAGGCGCTGCCCGGTGTCGGGCGAAAGACCGCCAATGTCGTGCTCAATGTCGCTTTCGGTCAGCCCACCCTCGCGGTCGACACCCACGTCCACCGCGTCGCCAACCGCACCGGCATGGTCAGGGCCGCCACTGTCGAGCAGACCGAGCAGGCGCTGCTCGAGCGCATCCCCAAGCGCTTCCTGATGCATGCGCACCACTACCTGATCCTGCACGGCCGCTATTGCTGCACCGCCCGGGCACCCGCGTGCGCCACCTGCCCGATCAGGGGCCAGTGCCTGTTCCCGGACAAACGGTAGAGTCGCCAGACGGACGCCCGCTCACGCCTCAGGCGCTGACGCCCAGCTGCCGCATCAGCTCGACCTTCACTGCGTTGGGCTCGGCCTTGCCGCCGCTCAGCTTCATCGTCACGCCTACCAGCCGTCCGAGCGCCGCCAGCTTGCCCCCTTTCACATCGGCCACCACCTTGGCCTCCTGGGCGATGGTCGCCGCCACCCAGGCGCTCAGCTGACCGGCATCCTGGACCTGGATCTTGCCGCGCTTCTCGAAGAATGCCTGCGGCTCCTCGCCAGAGGCGAAGAGTTCGGTGCAATCCATCTTCGCGACCACGCGGGCGACCTGGCCCTCCTCGACCAGCTTGATCAGCTTGGCCATGGTATCCAGGGGTGCCGCATCCTGCAGCGTCCTGTGCTGCTCGTTGGCGAGGCGCTGCGCCTCCTCGCGCGTCCAGTTGGCCGCCAGCCGCGGCTTGGCGCCGCGCGCCAGCAGGGCCTCGAAGTAATCGGCGATCTCCATCTCGGCGGTGATCTCGTGGGCGAGGGCGCGATCGAAGCCGAAGGCGGTGGCGAAGCGCTCCTCGCGCGCCTTGGGCAGCTCCGGCATGGTCACGCGGATGGCCTGGATGCGCTCCGGTGTGACGTGCAAGGGCGGCAGATCGGGGTCGGGGAAGTAGCGGTAGTCGGCGGCATCCTCCTTGCCGCGCATCGAGCGCGTGGTCTTGGCGTCGGGATCCCAGAGCTTGGTCTCCTGGCGGATCTCGGCGCCGCGGCCGGCACGGATCAGGGCGATCTGGTTCTGGATCTCGTAGTCGATGGCGGCCTCGACCGAGCGGAAGGAGTTGAGGTTCTTGATCTCGACCCGGGTGCCGAATTTCTGCTGCCCGACCGGACGCACTGAGACGTTGGCGTCGCAGCGCAGGCTGCCCTCCTGCATCTCGCAATCGGAGACGGAGACCCATTTCAGCGAACGCTTCAGCTCGACCAGGTAGGCATAGGCCTCTGCCGACGAGCGGATGTCCGGCAAGGTGACGATCTCGATCAGCGGCACGCCGGCGCGGTTGAGGTCGACCTCGGAGAAGCCGCCCTGGTCCTGGTGGATGAGCTTGCCCGCATCCTCCTCCATGTGGATGCGGATCAGTCCGACGAACTTCTTGCGCCCATCCGGCAGCTCGATGTCCACTCCGCCGCCGAGGCAGTAGGGCTGGTCGTACTGGCTGATCTGGTAGCCTTTGGGCAGATCGGGATAGAAGTAGTGCTTGCGGTCGAACTTGCTGCGCTCCTGCACCGCCCCGCCCAGGGCGAGCGCGGCGCGTACGGCCAGATCGACGGCCTTGGCGTTGATGACCGGGAGGGCGCCCGGCAATCCCAGGGTTACGGGATCGACCTGGCTGTTGGGCTCGCGGCCGAAAACCGTGGTGGAGCCGCAGAACATCTTGGTAGCGGTCTTCAGCTGGCAGTGGACTTCCAGGCCGATGACGGGTTCGAACTCGGTCATGGGATGCTTCCTGGCGCCAGCCTAGAGGGCAGCGGGGCGAGTCCAGTGCCTGCGGCCCGCCAAAGCACGGCTTGCGGGGCGAGCGGCCGCAGCCACAGTCGATCGCTGCACCATGCCGCGAAAATGCGTACAATGCAATGAGGTCTACTCGCTGCGCCGCACCCAGTGCCCCCGCTGCCAGAGCCCGGATTCGCTGATCCTCAGCGGCGGCAGCGCCCGGCTTACCAACCGCTCCCTGACCGGCTATGCGCTGCTGGCGCACGGCCTGCTCCTGGCCTTCGGCGTCCACCCGGAAGCCTGCCTGCCCGCTGTCGCGCTCGGCATCCTGCTGGTCGCCGGCATCGATCACGCGGTGGCCTGGACGCGCTTGGCGGGGGTGCTCACCGTCATCGGCGGGCCGCTCGCGGCATGTCTGACGCGCTCACCGGCCCCTGCACTGATCGGGCTGTTCGCGCTGCTCTGCCTGTGGCTGCTCAAGATCGAGAACCAGGATCGCGTGCGCGTCGCGTGCATCGCCCTGGTCTGCTATTATGCTGCCTACATCTGCATCATCCTGGTCCTGCCGCACCACTGACCCTGCCCACCGACCCCCCATGCCCACCGATATCGCCCCTAACGGCACCCCCGATGAAGCCTTTTCCCTGATCCGATGGGATGCCAACGGGCTGGTCCCGGTGATCGCGCAGCAGTTCGACAGCGGCGAGGTCCTGATGTTCGCCCATGCCAATCGCGAGGCGCTGCGGCTCACCCTCGCGAGCGGTGCGGCCACCTACTACAGCCGCAGCCGTGGTGGACTGTGGGTCAAGGGCGAGACCAGCGGCTTCCGCCAGCGGGTCGTCGCGGTGCGTGCCGACTGCGATGGCGACTGCCTGCTGTACGCCGTCGACGCCCCCGGCCCGGCCTGCCACCAGCTGCGCCGCAGCTGCTTCTCGAACCGCATCGATGGCGATGGCAGCGTGCACTGCGATCGGCCGGTGATCGCATGACCCGCCAGGGTCGCTCCGGCCACCAGCCACCGCCACCAGCCACGCCCTCCCGCCCTGCCCTGCGCACGCTGCAGGTGTCGCGCACCACCGCCCGCTTCCTCGCCGATGGGCACCCGTGGGTGCGCCCCGACCGCTACACCCGCGGGCTGGCGGAGCTGCGCCCCGGTGAGGCGGTGACGCTGGTGGATGAGGATGGCCGGCGGCTCGCCTCGGCGCTCGCGGATCCGCAGGCGGAGATCTGCGCCCGCGTCTACCACCGCCGGCCCGACATGGCCTTCCATCCGCTCCAGGCGCTCGAGCGCGCGCTCCAGCGGCGCGCCGCGCTGCTCGCGGACCCCCTCACCGACTGCTACCGCGTGGTCCACGGCGAGGGCGATCACCTGCCAGGCCTGCGCATCGAGCGCTACCAGCAGGTCTACGTGGTGGTGCTGTTCGCCGCCTGCATCGCACCCTACGCTGAGACCCTGTGCCGCGGCCTGCTCGATCTCGTTCCCGCCGCGACGGTGGTGCGCAAGGATCATCAGGATGATCTGCGCCGCGCAGCGGTGAGCTGCAGCCGCCTCGATGGCGCGCCGGTCGATCCCGAGGTGGTCGTGATCGGGCGCGAACTGGGGGTGCGCTACCCCGTGCGCCCCTTCGCCGGGCTGGCCACCGGATTGTACGTCGATCAGCGCGCCACGCGCGCCTGGCTGGCGCCGTTGTGCCCCGGCAGGCGGGTGCTCAACCTGTTCTCCTACACCGGCGCCTTCTCCCTCGCGGCGCTGCAGGCAGGGGCGCTCCAGGCGCTCGATTGCGATCTCGCCGCCCCCGCGCTGGCGCGCGCCCAGGAGGCCGCCGATCTGAATGGCCTGGGAGATCGCCTGCAGTGCCGCAAGGGCGATTGCAGGACCATCCTCGAGAGCCTGGATGAGCGCTTCGAGCTGATCATCTGCGATCCACCGACCTCAGCCCAGGGCGCCGGTGGCTGGATCCTGCGCCGCGATTACCCCGCGGTGCTGCGCCTGGCGCTCAGCCGGCTGGCTCCTGACGGTATCCTGGTGGCCTGCTGCAACACCATCGGAGGCAAGCCCTTCGATCTCGCCCGCGCGATCACCGGTGAGGCGGAGGCAGCCGGCATCGCCATCACCCGCCTGCCCGCCCCGCCTCTGGGAGCGGACCTCCCGCAGCTCGAGGGCTTCCCCGAGGGGCGGCCCTTCCGCCTCGTCGCGGTACGCCGGGCGGCAGCCTCCTGAGCTGACTGCTGGCGGCCGATCCCACGGCACCCGTCACCGCGCGCCCTTGCCCACCAGGTACGCCCTGGTCTGCGCACTCATGCCCTTCGCCTCCCAGGTCAGCAGGGAAACGCCATCTGTCATGTGGGCATTCACATCCGCGCCGGATTCGACCAGATAGATCACCAGAGGCATGCTGCTCTCTGACGCCGCGAAGAAGAGCGGGGTGAGTCCGATCTCGGTGCGGCAGATCCTGAGATCGACGTAACCGCCTTCGACGATGGTCCTCATGATCGCTGCCCTCCCCTCCCGCGTACCCCACGCGAATTGGCGATGTGGATGAGATGATCAGTGGTCGCCCAACGCTGCCGATCAGAAGATCCGGTCTTGCCCCAGGCGAACGTGAACAGCTCCGCATCTCCACCCTGCGACAGCAGATGCAGGAGCGCATCGTGCTCATCTGCGCGCAGCGTCGTCTCATACCGGCCATAGACAAGCTTCACCAGGCCGATCCTGTCGTTGAGGAACGCGTATTCGAGCGGGGCGATGTACCAGGCGGATGCCCAGCGCAGCGGGGCGCCGCGGACCAGAAGGCGTGCCACCTCCTGCTCATAGCCGTCCTTGGCGGCCACGGCCAGTCGCTTGAACTCCTGGAACTGCTCATCGTACTCGTCCGGGGCACTCCCTCTCGAGCCAGGGATCGAAGGCTCCCCCCTTGCCAGAGTCCTTGATGAATGTGATCGCCTCGCCCTCGGGGGTGAAGAGCAGGACGATCTCCTGCGCACCGTCCCTGTCAGCATACATCCGGTCGCTGATCCGCAGCGTCTCCTGCTGCGTGCGACCTCCCTCGATGTAGGAGATGCCATATTCCTGCGGGATGTCCGCCGTGACCGGAAAACGGCCCGCATCCGCACCGGGGAGGGTGAGACGATCTGCCCATCCATCGGGATGGTGGCGCTGGTGATGTCCCGATCGGTGCGGGAGGCGGTCTGGATCCCGATCGCGGTCTGGCTACCGCTCTTGGTATCGCACCCGGCAGGGACCAGCAAGCAGAGCGCCACGAACATGAGGTCGGTGAATCGCATTGGCCCAGCCCTATGGGACGTCGTCCAGTCATCAGCGGTCCTGGCGCCAATGGCTCGACGCGCCACCGCCGCTACGGCGGCGGCGGCCCGAACGGCGGTGGCGGCCTGCCCAGGCCGGGGCCATCGGGCCCGCCAGGACCTCCTCCAGGACCGCCGGGGCCTCCCCCGGGCCCGCCACCAGGCCTCCCCCCGGGTCCCGGGCCGCCCCGGCCGCGCGCCAGGTTGCGCGCATCGACCACGCCCCAGTACCCGCCGATGAGGTAGGGCAGCCGCCCGGGTGTGACGTGGTAGTGCCAGCCGCGCTTGGCGTCGAAATGGAGGTTGAAGGCGTTGAGCGGATTGTCGTGCGCATCCTTGGCCATCACCCCCGCCTGCTCGTAGGGGCCATAGATGGGGAAGCCGTCGAAGGCCCAGCCGATCAGCGGCGAGTGCGCCGTGCCGTCATCGGCGAAGGGCGAGTGCACGCACACCGGGTACTTGTGGTAATGGTAGGCGTTGCGCGGATCGGGATGGCCGCAGCAGCGGTCCATGATGTCGACGGCCTCCTCCATGCCCGCATCGAAGGGGTTGAAGAACTCCACCCCGTTGACCGCGATGCCGATCGGGCCCATGGGCAGCGCATGGTTGGCGTCATGGGCGGTCATCGCCACCGCCGCCTCATTGCGCCGCGGCTCGAGCGGGATGTACCAGGTGCTGGCCTGCTCCTGGATGGCGTTGGGGTTGTGCAGATAGCCCGGGAACAGGCCGGTGGGATGATTGGGCAGGTCCTTCGCCCGTACCACCAGGCAGCCGTCGGCGAATGTCGCCACGACATTGTCGGTGACCAGGCGGTCCTCGGTCACCGCCTGTCCGCTGCGGGTGAGGTAGCCGGGATGCATCCAGGCGGTCATGTTGCCGGCGAATGGCGCCTCGAAGCGGTCGGAGAGGTAGTACAGCCGGTTGGCGACATCGGCACCGAACTCCCGCGGCACCTCGCTGCTGCCCGCCAGCCGCTCGAAATACCAGCGCCCGCCGAGGTGCACCAGGGTGGAGCCGTCCTGCAGCGCGATTGCTGCGGTGCTCGAAGGGGCATCGCCCGCGGCCTTGGCGAGCCCGGTGGGATCGTGGATGCGCGTCAGCGACACGTCATCGATGAGGAAGCGCGACAGCCCCTCCTCGGACGCGTTGCCGTTGCGGAATCCGATGGTCAGGCGCAGGGTGTCGATATGCGGGAAGGGGAGCATGAGATCGACGATGTAATCCTGCCACACCGCCGCCCCTTCGCGTTTGCCGACGCCATTGCTATCAAGATCCCGCCGATGCCGCACCACGTCATCCCACAGCGGCTTGACCACGCCATCGAGGGCGGTGCGACCGCCGTCGCCGAAGAAGTCCAGGCGCATGAAGAGATCCTCGGCACCGGACACCGAGAAGTGCTCCTCCGGCAGGCCGCGGAAGCGGAAGCGCAGCCATTCCCCCCTGCCGGCTGTCAGGCCCCGGACCTCCTGGTGAAGCGTCCCGGCGCGCGCCGCAGCAGTTCCGCGGAAGGAGGTGAAGATCGCCCCCATGCTGCTGTATTCCCGGCCCGGCCGGCCGGCGAAGCCGCGCACCACATCACCGGTGAAGACGAAGCCGGCGGCCTGTGATGGCGTCGCTCCTGGCTGCTCGAAACCGCCATTGACCACCAGCTCCGCCTGGTCGGCAGCGAGGCAGCGGGCACTGGGGATGTTCAGCGCGAGTGCCACCACCAGCCAGGCGATGCAGCGGTATGGTCCTGACTCCAGCATAGCGCATCCTCCATCGCCTGAGCCGACCAGCGTCCTGTCACCCGGATAGCGGCCACCCAGCTTGGTCCTGGGTGCCGGTTGACCATCAGCGCGTGGCGGTGGACCGTCCCGGAACAGGCGGCCATGGTACCAGTCAACCGGTCCCGGCCTGGAGTCAATGCCGCAACGGCGCCAGGACCGGGCAACAGCTCACGAGGCCGTGAGGTCGCTCTCTGCGTCACATCGCAGTAGAGGTCCGCTCGTGCCCTCCACGGTGCGGACACCCACTGCGGCTGCGGTCAGTCGACGGCTGACGTCGCCGAACACGGAATGACTATCCTTCCTGCGAGATGCCCATTCGGATCATCTCGACCATGTCCGACCCGGGAGCCATCAGCAAGGATCGCGGCTTCAAGGCGCTGTTCGCCACCGACCCGGTCGAGGCCATCGCGTTTGTCGCCCCCGATCTGCTGGCCAGGTACGGCACGCCGGTCACGGCGACGCTCCTTCAGCAGGAGTCGCACCTGCCCGATCTGGCCGAAACCAGCCGCTTCCACGATGTGGCGCTGGCGCTGACCTGGGCAGATGTCCGTCAGACGGTCATCCTGTTGATCGAACAGTGGTCCCGGGCGCGCTCGGTCGATCTGGGGCGGGTGTTGTGGCATATCGCCGATCTGGTCCATCGTCATCCACACGCCGTCGTTTGTCCGGTCATGCTGGTGACCGATTCACGTGTCCGCTACGTCGCGGATAGATGGATCATGACGGTGGTCGGGAGAACCCCGATGATGCTGCAGGTGCAGGTCTACCGGGTGACCAGCGACACACCTCCCCGTTTGCGGTCGATGAAGAATCGGGTCGCCGCCATCCTGACGATCCTGGATGTGCAGAACGGAATGGACGCGGCGGACGCTGTCGGGTCCGCGTTGGAGCAGATGGCCCGCTCCCCGGGATCGTTGGATGATATCGAGCGTTTCCTCCCATTCGCCCTGACGCTTGCCAACATGCTGGAATCGGACATGCCGCGGATTCGACGCCGACTCGAGGAGGCTGGCATGATCAATGTGATCACCGATATGAAGAACGAGGCTCGCGCAGAAGCGCTGATCCAATCGAGCCGCGCATGTGCAATTCCAATTCCTCGATTTAAGAATGCCGGCGTCTTGACCAGGGACGCCGCTCGCGCGCAAGTGCAGGAGCCCATCGCTGCCGGGGCGATCACCCGCGAGATCGGCAACGAGGCGCTCGCTCAGCTGGAATAGCGGCACGCATGATCAGGCGATTCGTCAGCGCGCAGGTGAAACCGTGCGACATTGTCATGCACGCAGGTCGATCCGGCTCGTCCACCTCGTGGCCCACTCCCGTGGTCAGTGACGTCGATGGCTCATCGCCCTGAGGCGGGTCGCTGACCGCCGCGGAACGTCCCACCGCTGACCAGTGGCCCCGTGCCGGCATCCGAGCTCCTAGTGGAGGAGCTCGATGCAGCGCAGTTCCTTGCGGTCGCGCAGGTAGAGCCGGCCATTGGCATAGGCAGGGCTGCACCAGTTCGACCCGCAGACTTGCAGCCGACCCACCTGGTTGAAGCGGCTGGCATCGGCGGCGAAGAGGATCAGCTCGCCGGAATCGTTGAGCATCAGGATGTTGGCGCCCATGACGATGAAACCGGCGAAGGCCTTATCGCCCGAGGAGCTGATGCAACCGCCCTGGTCCCATGCCACCTGCCCGCTGGCGAGATCCACGCACATGACATTCTTGTTCAAGCCCAGGCCATAGAGGTGGCCGCCGACCGCCACCGGGCTGGAGAAGTTGATGCCGAGCTCCTTCTTCGTCCACGCCGGCTGCGCCACCAGGCCGACCCCCTGCTTGACAATGCGGGTGCCGACCATGCCGAACTGGTGCGAAGCGACCACCACCAAGTCCCCATCGACGATCGGCTGGATCACGTGGCGGCCGAAGGTGGTCGTCAGCGGCACGCGCCACAGCAGCGTGCCATCGGTCGCCCGCAGCCCGATGACGCCATCGACGGTGAAGCACACCAGCTGCTTGATGCCGCAGATGGTGGCGATCAGCGGTGGACCATAGCCGGCCATGTCGTTCTGCGATTTCCACACCGGTGCGCCGGTGGCCTTGCGGAAGCACACCACCCCGGCACCCTTGGGGCTGCCGACTTCGACGTAGATCAGGTCGCCGTCGATGACTGGCGAGCCGTTGAAGCCATGGCGGCTGCCGCCCTTGGCATCGCCCTTCTCGCCGATGTAGATGCCCCCGAAGTCATCGACGAAGTTGAAGCGCCACAGCAGCTTGCCGGTGGCGGTCGCCAGGCAGTGGAATTCGCCCTTGGAGGTTTGCACGAACAGCAGCTTGCCGTCCGCCACCGGGGCGCAGCGGGGCCCCTCGCCGAAGCCATCCTTGTGCGAGGAGAAGACGCTCTCCTGCCATAGCTGCTTGCCCGAGGCGGCTGTAACCGCATGGATGACATCCTGATCAGCCTGGCAGTCGAGGTAATAGACCACCCCATCGGCCTCGATCGGGGAGGCGAAGCCATCGCCGATCTTGACCTTCCACACCACCGTCGCCTCGCTTGGCAGGCTGGTCGGGACCGCTTCGGCTTCGGGCACGTGGCCGTTGGTCAGCGGGCCGCGCGCATGCGGCCAATCCTCGGCGCCCAAGCCCAGCACCAGCAGGCAGGCGGCCAGCACCCGCAGCGGGGCCGCCTGGCGGGGCATCGCCGCAGGGAAGCTCGTCGGGGGCCGCATCATTTCTTCGCGAACGCCATGAGCTTCGAGGAGGTCCTCACCAGCACGATGCCCTGGGCGATGGCGATCGAGGCCCGGCTGGCGCCCTCGCTGCCGAGGCTGGTCTTGGCGAGTACGGCGAAATGGTCGGCGGCGAGCACCCAGGCATCGCCGGCCTCGTTCTGCACGTAGAGCTTGCCATCGCCGGCGGTCAGCGACGCGCGCAGTACCGCCGTCGATTCCAGCGTCCCGGACCACTGCTTGGCACCGGTGGCGGGATCGACGCACGAGATGGCCTTGCGATCGCCGTCGAGCACATACAGCCTGCCGTGATAGAACAGCGGGACGCAGACATCGGTGTTGAGATCGGTGACGTTCCACACCGCGCGATCGATCCCGACCGTGCCGGTCAGATCCCCGGGGATGGCGATCAGCCGGGCGCCACGCCCGGCCGAGACCACCACCCGGCCATCCGCGACTACCGCGCTGGGAATGGTGCGCCAGTTGCCCTGATGCCCCGGATTCAGGCCGCTGAAGCGCCAGAGCTCGGCACCGGTGGCCGGGTCGTGGGCAGTGACGCAGTCGCCACCGAGCAGGACCACCTCGGTCTTGCCATCGCGGACCAGCGGCATGGGCGAGGTATAGGCCTCCTGCGACTCGCCCTTGGCGTCAGTCACCCGGGCATGCTTCCACAGGTCATGGCCGTCGGCCAGGGCGATGGCGAGCAGAAAGGAGCTGGTCTGCTCGGTGTTCCCCTTGGCATCGTCGCGGTTGAGCAGCTGCACCACCAGCCGGTCGTCGAGCAGGAGCGGCGAGGAGCCGTACAGCCATTCGACCGAGAACTTGCCGAAATCCTTCTGCAGATTGCGATGCCAGAGCAGCTTACCGGCGTGATCGAAGGCAATGATGTCGCCCGAGCCGTAGGTGAACACCGCATGGCCCGCATCGCATACCGGCGAGGGAGAGGCGAGGTTGTTGCGCTTGTTGGAGGTGTAGCCGACCGTCACCTCGCGCCGCCACAACTGCTTGCCGCTGGTGCGGTCATAGCACAGCGCCAGGAGGTTCTGGGTCTCGGACTCGAGCGAGCTGACGAACACCAGGTTGCCCCAGATTGCCGGCGTGCCTGAGCTCGGCCCGGGGAGATCGACCGACCACAGCTGGGTCTTCTGGGGATCAAGGGCATCCGGAAGCGCGGTCTCGTCGCTCGAGCCGTTGCTATGCGGTCCCCGCCAGTTCGGCCAGTTGCCCTCGCCCCCCGCCAGCACTCCGGCCGCGGCGAAGGTTCCGATCAGCATGCGCAGCCATCCCATCATGATCGTCTCCGACGACATGCTCTACCGGCCTTTTCCGCGGGGGTTGAGCGATTTCGCCCGCTGATGGCGCGCATGTGTCAGCTCGGTCTCCTATTTCACCGCGGCCGGCGCGACTTCGAGGTTGTCGAACAGGATGGGCTTACCGCCGTAGGGGACGCCCCACAGCGAGGCCCGGCCGGGCGAGGGCGCCTTCTCGCTGGTGGTGGTGACCAGCCACTCGGCCGGCTCGGCCTCGCCATCGGGCCAGACCTTGCCCTCGACTACCCAGCTGGTGGGGCTGGCCGGGTGCACCTGGAGCAGGAAGCGGGTCCAGGTGTCCGATTTCCAGGTGTAGGGCTTGCTCGCCAGAACCTCCTCGTCACGAACCAGTTCGACCTGCTTCTTGGCCGTCGCCAGGCGGAGGATGAAGCCGCTCACCCCGTTCACGCCGATGCCGAAGGTCGGGCTCTGGTGGCCCTTGGCCGAGCCCCGGATGCGTGCACGGGCGGCGATGGCGTCCTTGCTCGGCGGGCCAAACAGGCAGTTGTCGGTGTCCAGCGGTGTCGGGGTCAGCGCCATGGCCTTGCCGGTGCCATCCGGCACCAGGGTGAATTCCCCGTTCAGCTGCATGATCTCGTCAGGCACCTCCTGGAGGGCATCGAAGTCCTGGATATAGAGCGGCTTGTCCGCGGCCGAGGCCGCGGCCGCGGCCGCCAGGGCGCTTGCCAGGAGCATGACGGGAAGGGGGAGACGTGTCATTCCGACCTCACTGCAGTGATGAGGACGCCTCGCAGCGCCCACCAGGTACCTACGGACATCCACAGAACTCCGCTGACCACCAGCGCCAGGACCAGCCCCACCAGGAGCAGCCGGGAGCCGCCACCGCCCACGGAGAGCTGGGGGTAGACCGCCACCAGCCCGCTGGCGATGCCGCCGATCAGGGCGCTGGTGAAGAGCACCAGGTGCTCGCCCAGCAGCAGCCGGGCGACGGCCGGGCGGGTGAAGCCCACGGCGCGCAGCATGCCGAGCTCGCCACGGCGTTCGCTGGCGGCATGCATCAGCACCACCCCGACGCCGGCGCTGCCCAAGAGCAGCGCGCAGACCCCAAGCGCTTGAAAGATGTCGAGATAGGTACGCTCGACCGCCAGATAGCTGTCCAACCGCTCACGGCTGCTCTGGACGCGCAGGTTGTGGTCGCTGAAGGCGGTGGCCAAGGCCTGGGACAGTGCGGGCGCGCTGGCGGTCGGCGCATCGATGAGGAACAGGGTGGCGCCCCCGCGCGCGGGGAAAGCATGGGTGAACGCCTGCTCGCTGATGATCAGGCCGCCCTGCAGCAGCGAGTGGTCCAGGGTCGCGATGATGCGCACCGGGAACGGCTGGCCCTGCTCGTCCTGGTAGGTGACGATGTCGCCGACCCCCTTGCCCAGCGACCATTCCGCGGTCGCCTGGTCGGCGATCGCCGGGACTGGCCCGGGGCCATGGTCCGCAAGCCCCTCCCACGGCGAGGCGCCCAGGCCGGGCAGGGACTGCGCGACGGTGAAGCGCCCGGACAACGCCGCGGGATCAACCCCGAACAGCCGCGGCAGCGCGGTGTGGTTGAGGTTCAGGCAGCTGGCATCGTCGCCATCGTCAGTGCGCAAGGCGACCAGGGCGACAGCGCCGAAGCTGTGCAGGTCGAGTCCCGCCTTGCGCTGGGTCTCGGGCAGGTTGAGGTCGCCAGCGATGGGCACGGTCGACTCGGCGACCAGGGCGAAGCCGCCGGTGCCGCTGGAGCGTGCATTGCCGGCGTCGAGACCAGTGCGCCGGAAGGCGCCGACCGCGACCACCAGGAAGATCGCCGCCGCGAGGATCATCACCACCGCCAGGCTGCGGCTGCGCCGCCTGGTGGCATTCGCCAGCGCCAGGCGCGCCAGGCTGCTGACTGCGAACTGCCGTCCAGCGCCCACCGCCAGCAGGGCGAGCACCAGGATCAGCAGGCTGGTGCCGATGAGGAAGAAGCTCTCGCTGGCCTCGGCGCCAGCAGCTGGACGGGTGATGATGGCAGCGACCGCCCCGGCACCGGCGAGCACGGCGACGATGATGGGGATGCGCGAGCGGCGCGTCGGCAGCTCGGCCTCCGGCGCGTCCGCCAGCAGCAATGGCACCGGCTGGCGGAAGGAACGGCGGGTCGACCACCACAGGGTCGCAGCCGCGCACCCAGCGGTCGCGGCGAAGCCGATGGCGATGGAGCTCGCCGAGGCATGCAGGCTGAAGGCGCCGCCACCCACGGCCGCGCTCCAGCCGCCCGCCAGCTCGGCCAGCACGATGCGGGCGTAGAGCACGCCGATGGCAGAGCCGATTGCCGAACCGATCACCGCCGCCAGCGCGATCTCGCCGAGGATCAGCTGGCGCACCTGCCTGGTGGTGAAGCCCAGGGCCAGCAGCAGCCCCAGCTCGCGCCGCCTCGTGCTGAGCGCCAGCGACATGAGCAGGCCTGCGAGGACCAGCGCGGCGACGATGAGGAAGAAGCCCAGCGAGAGGAACAGCTGGCCGAAGTCGAGCGCCCCCGCGCTGGCGGCGAGCATGCGCTCGCGCAGGGGCACGAACGCCAGGCCCACCTGCGCCGGGACGACCTGTCGCGTGATCGCCGACTCCATCTCCGCCTGGGTGTGGCGGCTGCCGTCCAGGCGCAGCGCGGTGAGATCGCCGAAGCGGTTCGACCACAGGCGCTGGCCGGTGGCCAGGCTGATGAAGGCCTTGGGAGTGCCGCGATGGACCTTCCAGTACTCCTCATCCTTGTCGCGGATGCGCTTGAGATCGATGGCCATGCCCGGCTTCCACTCCTTGCAGTTGGCCGCCTCGGCGATGCCCGGGAAGGCCGGCATCAGTTCGCGATCCGCGGCCAGGCCGGCGATCGGCACCACCCCGGTGATGGTGAAGGTGGCGGCATTCTCGCTCAGCGAGCCATGCGGGCCGAGGACGCTGAAACGCAGCTGCAGCCGGTCGCCGACCTTCGCCCCCAGGTCATCGGCGGTCCAGGAGTTGAGCACCATGCCATCTCCGCCGGTGAGCGTCTTGAGCTCCGGCGGCGCCCCGGCCAGGTTTGCCCAATCGCCGGCCGCCACCAGGGAGTAGGGCGTATGGCGATCGGCGACCTGCAGGTCATTGACGAAGTAGCTGAGAATGCCGATCGCCCCGGGCAGGGCCGGGGGCAACGCGGCATCGAGGAAGACCCGCCGTGAGCGCACCTCGACCACCGGCCCGGGCAGGGTGCGGACCTCGATGTCGGCATCGGCCGGGCGCCAGATGCGGGCCAGCGCCTGGGAGACTGCATCGGAGAGGCTGCCCCTGCCGGGTTCGCCGTGGAGCAGGAATAGGCTGCAGGCGCCGGGCATGCCGACCTTGGCCTGCAGGGTCGCGAGCCTGATCCAGGCATTCAGGGGCGGCGCCTGCCCGCTCTGCAGCGAATAGCGGGCGAAGCCGTCGTCACCGACCACCTCGTCGACCCGCAGGCGCAGCGCCACCAGGTCGTCATCGCCCTCCGCCTGGGGGGCATCGCGTGGCAGCAGGCCGGGCTTCTCGACCCGCAGGACCAGGTAGTCGCCGCGCGCGAGCGCGAGCGTGGCGGCGAGCTCGGCATTGATGACCACCCCGTCCTCGAGCGCACCATGCCCAGGATGGGGTGCGAAGGCCCAGAAGCGTTCATCCACGCCCAGCACCTGCACCCCGCCGGTACGGCCCGCGCGCTCTGGATTGGCCGCCACCCCCGGCAGCTGGAGGACCGGCGCCACCAGCGCGGCGTGCACGCTGTCGGCCAGGGCGTCCTGCAGGCGCGCTGCCAGCCCCGCCCGGTACAAGCGGTCGCCCCCGGAGATGATGCCATCGATGCCGCCGATGCGCGCGCGGGCGATTGCATCCAGGCCGATGCGCACGCTGTCGCCGATGATCAGCGAGCCGCAGAGGATCGCCGCGGCGATGCTGATCCCCAGCATCACCAGGGCGTGGCTGCGCCGATAGTAGCTCACCGAACGCGCGCTCACGCCGATGAGGTTCATGGCGATAAGGCCAGCGACACCACGCCGCCGGCGAGCGTCACCACCCTGCCCATGCGCCGGGCGAGGGCGGCGGCATGGGTGACGATGATCAGGGCGGTGCCATGCTCGCGGTTCAGCGCCAGCAGGGTCTCGGCGAGGGCATCGGCGGCTGCCTGGTCGAGCGCGCCGGTGGGCTCATCGGCGAGGAGCAGGCGCGGCCGGTTGATCATCGCGCGCGCCACCGCCACGCGCTGGCGCTCGCCGCCCGACAGCTCGTACGGCCTGCGCGCGCCCACCGCACCCAGGCCGACCTGGTCCAGCAGGGCGCGCGCGCGCGCGTCCGCCTCGGCGCGCGGGGTGCGCTGTGCCAGCGCCAGGGTCGGCAGCAGGACATTCTCGCTCACCGAGAGCTGCGGCAGCAGATGGTGGTCCTGGAACACCAGGCCGATGGTCTGCGCACGCATCCGCGCCCGCGCGGCATCGTCCAGTCCGGCCAGATCCACGCCATCGATCAGCACGCTGCCGCCATCGGGACGGTCGAGACCGCCGATGCAGTTGAGCACCGTGCTCTTGCCGCATCCCGACGGCCCGATGATGGCGAGGGTCTCGCCGGCATCGAGGGCAAGGCTGACGCCGTTGAGCACCGGGACGGTGCCATAGCGCTTGGTCAGGGTGCGGACATCGAGCAGCACGTGGTGGACCTCGGGTGATGGGGGCGACGGATCACGGCGCTCGGCAGTTCAGTGCCTGACCCAGCGCTGGGACTTCATCTCGAATCGCGGCAGGGTGCCCGCTGGCACCACGCTGACCGGGATGCGCAGCGACAAGGCGGTGCGCAGCTCCGCGGCAAGGCATTCGGCGAGCTGGGGGGTTCCCGGCGCGGCGACCGGCTCGATGGCGAGCGCGAGCTCGGTCATGCCCCGCTCGAAGGTGAGGTCGACCCGGTATTCGACGATGTCGGGGTAGCGGCGCACCACCGCCTCGATGGCGCTGGGGTAGACGTTGATCCCGCGCACGATGACCATGTCGTCCACCCGCCCGAGGATGCCGCCATCCAGGGCGAGATTGGGATCGGGTGTCGGTCCGACCATGCTGCGCACCAGATCGCCGGTGCGGTAGCGGATGATCGGGGAACCGAGGCGGCCGAGGTTGGTGAGCACCAGCTCGCCGATCTGCCCGGGCTCGACCGCACGCAGCGTACGCTGGTCGACGATCTCGGCCAGGTAGGCGCTCTCGAGCACATACAGCGCGCGTGGCTGATCGACGTACTGCCAGGACACCGGACCGACCTCGGTCATGCCATGGTGGTCGATGATCGCCGCTGTCGGCCACAACCGCTCGAGCCGGGCGCGGGTGGCCGGTATGCTGCCCCCGGGTTCGCCGCCGAGGAACACCCGGCGAACCGTCCCCACGGTGATGCGCTCCTCGAGGGCCGCCTCACCGAGGCGGATGGCGTAGGTCGGAGTGCAGCACAGGACCGTCGCGCTGGTATCGCGCATCGCCTCCAGCCGCGCCCGCGTGCTCAGCCCCCCTCCGGGGATGACCAGGCAGCCCATGCGGGCGGCCGCCTCGAACGCCGTCCAGAAGCCCAGGAAGGGGCCGAAGGAGAAGGCGGCGAACACGCGGTCTCCTGGGCCGACCTCCGCGGCCTGGAAGAAATGCGCCCAGTTGTCGAGCATCCACGACCAGCTCTCGCTGGTGTCGAGCCAGCGCAGCGGCATGCCGGTCGAACCGCTGGTCTGGCACATGCGCACATAGCGCTCATGCGGGAAGGTGAGGTTGGAGCCGAACGGCGGGCTGGCGAGCTGGTCGGCGACCAGGTCCGTCTTGGTGGTGAAGGGGAAGCGCTCGAGAAAGGTCGCGCGATCGCACGCGCGTGCGGTCAGCCCGGCCTGGCGAAGCTTCGCGGTATAGAACGGATTGCGTCCGTCGATGGCGACCAGCAGCGCGCGCAGGTAGGTTTCCTGGTGCGCCGTGATCGCCGCACGGTCAGGAAGGCGCATCGCCGCCACTCACCGCTTGGCGGTCGACGAGGAGTCGACGAGCACGGTCTGGGCCGGCTTGGCCGCGACCGGCTTGCCCGCCGGGGGCTTGTAATAGGACACCAGCGTGCCGCCGGCGACGGCGAGCACGATGCCAAGCACGAACTGCCAGCGGATGCTCGACCAGCCCTCGGTCGGCGGGTGCATGGCCAGGGCGGTGATCGCATTGACGATCGGCGCACCGGCGAAGACGATGGTCATCACCGTAACCGGATTGCCCTTCGCCCCGAATGCGAGCAGCACGCACAGCGCGCCGATGGCGCCGAGGATGCCGGCGACCAGGGACCAGCCCAGGCCCTTGCTGGGGAATGACCAGTCGGCCCCGCCGAACCACAACAGCGCCAGGGGCGCCAGCACCGCAGTGAGGAAATAGGCCACGCCGACGAACAGGAAGGCCTTGGTCCGCCCATGCACCGGGTCGCCCATGGCGAGCTGGCCGGTATGCAGCAGGAGGCCGTAGAGCCCCCAGGTGATCACGGTCGAGAGGGTGTAGATCAGCCACATGGAGGATGAGTTGGTATCGGGCATCATTTCTTCTCGGGATATTGGTTGAGCAGCTCGGGGGATGCCACCTGGATGTGGGTGGCGAAGAGCGGGGGGATGGGGATGGCCTTGACCTCGCCGGCGATCCGGCCGACCGGCACCACCACCAGCTTGCCGCGCGCAAGGGGCTGGTCGGCAGTCTCGTTGATCTTCCAGAAGCGGAAATCGAAATGCAGGGCGCGCTCCTTCTTCTCGCGCACCAGCAGGTGGGTCTCGAACTCCTCGTCGTAGCGCAGCGGCCGGCGATAATCGCATTCGGCATGCACCCGCGGCCAGCCGATCACCGCTCCCGGCTCGCCTTCGCCGGGATGGACGTTGGTGCCGATGGAGCGGATGAAGGCGTGCTCGCACATCTCCATGAAGCGGAAGAAGTTGGAGAAATGCACGATGCCGGCCATATCGGTCTCGTAGAATTCCACCCGTCTCACCAGCCTGAACTCGCTCGCCATGACCTCATCCCGCCTTGAGACCGACGCAGAGGTCGGCGAATTGCCGCGCCATGGCGTCGTCGCTGAAGGAACGTCCGACCTGCGCCCGACCCGCCTCGCCGAGGGCGCGGGCGCGCACCGGATCGAGCACCAGCGTGGCCAGGCCATCGGCGAGGGAAGCGGGATCATCGGCAGCGCACAGCTGCCCGCCGCCGGTCGCCTCGATCAGCTCCGGGAAGGCCGCATGGCGCGGCTGCACCACCGGTACGCCGCTGGCCAGCGCCTCGATGACATAGAGCCCGAAGGCTTCGCCGTAGGTCGCCGGAACCGAGAAGACGCTCAGCGAGCGCAGGAAGGCCTGCTTCTCATCGCGGCTGAGATTGGGCATGATATCGACGTCATCGGTCAGGCCGGCGGCCGCCAGCTTGGCGCGCTGCTCGTCGACGAAGCGCGCATCCCCCTCGGTGCATGAGCCGGCCAGGCGCAGCCGCACCTGCCGGCATTCCGGCCGCTGCTTGAGCAGGATGAAGGCGTCGACCAGGGTAGCCAGGCCCTTTGGGCGGTTGAGGCGCGCCAGGTAGCCGATCGTCGGCTGCGCGGGCGGCTGCTCGGCTGCGCGGTAGCCCTGCAGGTCGATGCCGTTATGGATGACGGTGATCGCGCCGGCGGGAAGACCGAGGCGGCTCGCCATCAGCTGCGCGTAGAAATGGCTGACCCCGATGACACCATCGCACTCGCGCAGGCGCTCTGCCAGCAGCTGCCAGGACTGCTCGCGCCACGGCTGCGGCAGGCTGTCGAGGAAGGCGTCCTCGCCCTGCAGGGTGCACACCACGCGCGCACCCAGGGCGCGCTTGAGCTCGGGGGCGATGCCCAGGATCAGCCCGGTGGCGAGCGAGATGATGTCGAACGGCCCCTGGCTTGACAGGAATGCCACCAGCTTGCCGATCTCCTTGCGCTGCAGACCGTCCATGCCCTTGAGCATCGAGACGGTCAGTCCGCCGAGGTCCCTGGCCTTGGTCATGTCGGCCCGGCCCGCCGACCAGCGCAGCAGCCAGCGCGCGTTCAACAGCGCGTCGAGCCAGCCGGGCGTATGGCGGAAGATGAACGACTTCTGCTGCAGATAGACGTTGATGCCGCCGAAGAATATCGGGCACCAGCCGTCGGCGCCCTCGCCCCCCTCGAGCACCGGAGGGAGGTACAGCGGCACCATGGTCACTTCGTGCCCCTGGCGGCGCAGCGCCTGCGCCAGCGCATGGTCGCGCAGGCACAGGCCGCAGTAGTACGTCCCCGTACCGGCGGTCAGGTGGACGATGCGCACCTCCTCACCGCCCTCCGACGGGGGCAGACGAGCGGCGCGGCTCGAAGGGCATGCCGTAATCGAGATCGGGTGGAATCACGGCGAATTCGCTGAAGGCCTTGAACATCACCTCGAAGTCCCTGTCGACCGCGCCGATGATGCAGTCGGTCAGGTCGGCCTTCAGCTCGGGGTACTTGCGGATGAAGTGCCCGTAGTTCACCCGCTCGTCGTAGAAGGCATGCACCAGCTTGCGCATGTTCTCGATGCCCGAGCAGTAGAGCTTGCCGTACTCGGCGAAGGCCTTGGCCGAGGTGTCGCTCCTGCCCAGCGCCGCATGGACGGCATCGGCAGCCAGCTCTCCGCTCTTCATCGCGAAGAACATGCCCGAGGAGAATACCGGGTCGAGGAAGTTGAAGGCGTCGCCCGCCAGCAGCAGGCCGTCGCTGGCGCAATGCAGCGAGCGGTAGCTGAATTCGTTGGTGATGCGCACGACGTCGCATTGGCTCGCCGGAGCGAGATGCTCGATCAGCCAGACGTTCTCCTTGATCTCGCGGTGGTAGATCGCCTCGATGTCCTGGGTGCCGCGGAACAGGTACTCCTTCTTCGCCACCAGGCCGACGCTCAGCACATCATTGGCCAGGGGGATGTACCAGAACCAGCCCTTGTTCGGCAGATAGGCGACCGTGGTCGCGCCACCGGCGCGGCCGGGATCGCGCAGCGCGCCCTTCCAATAGCTCCAGATCGCGAAGCGGTCGAGCGCCTTGTCGGGCATGCGCCAGCCGAACTGGTTGATCGCCAGCGCATCGCGGCCGCTGGCATCGATGGTGACCGGGGCACGCAGTTCGAAGGGCTTGCCCGACTCATCGGTGCCGCGCACCCCGACCGTCCGGCCCTCCTCCAGGATCAGCTCGTCGACCTTGATCCCATGGACGATCTCCGCCCCCTTCTCGCGCGCATTGTCGCGCATCATGCCATCGAACTCGCTGCGCAGCACCTGCCAGGTCTGGGTCGCCGGATGGTCGAAGTGGCTGTCGAAGAAGAATGGCTGCGACTGCTTGCCGGACTGGCTGACGAAGCAGATCGAATACTTCTTGGTGAAGGCCGAGGCCTGCAGCTTCTCGATCATGCCGAGGCGCTTGAGGGTGAAGTAGGTGTAGGGGATCAGCGATTCGCCGATGTGGTAGCGGGGGAAGGCCGATTTCTCGAGGCAGACTACCGTGCGTCCATGCATGGCGAGGATGGCCGATGCGGTTGAGCCCGCAGGGCCGCCGCCGACGACGATGACATCGGGATTGGAGTTCATGGGAGCAGCCCTCTCAGGAAGCGATGATGGGGAGGATCTCGACGACTTCGGCGATCGGCCGGCCGTCGGCGCCGACCAAAGAGTTGCAGCGGCCATAGAGCTGGCGCGGCGATGCCAGCTGCAGGGTGCGGTTGATCGGCTCATCGCCTACGATCGAGAAGAAGGCGCTCGGGCGGCTGTGATGGAGCACGCGGCTCTCGATCAGCAGGCCGCCCAGCGGCCGCCTGCCCTCGAGGACCACCTGGCGCACCGCGGCCGGCAGCGTCTCGAGGTGGATGTGGATGGCGCCGAACTCGACGGCATTGTCGTTGATGTCCAGCAGCACGACATGCCGGCGGTACTCGTCCCCCAGGCTGCGCGCGTCGAGGATCCTGAGGTGGAGCTTGCAGCCGTGGAAGCGCTCCAGCGTCGGGGTCATGTCGTTGGTGGACACCAGGAGCGAACGGTAGGGCTCGGGCATGTCCCTGCCGTCGATGACATGCGGGATGGCCGGATCGGCCTTCAGCTGGGCATAGAAGCCGGCAAGCGGTGCGAAGGGATCGCTGATCGCTTCCATGTCAGGCATACCTCGCATTGGCATGCTGAGGCAGGAAGAAGCAGTGCAGCAGGCTGTCGACCTGCAGCAGCGCCTGGCGGGTGAGGGTGAGCCAGGTGCCATCGATCGCCAGGTGACCGTCCGCGACCAGGGCGGTCAGCTGGGGCTTGAAGCGGACGAGCGGATCGACGCCGAACTTCCTGGTGAAATAGGCGCTGTCGATGCGGCCGAGCTTCAGCTGCAGGATGAACTCGCGGATCAGGCGCTCGTCATCGTTGGGCGTGTAGGAGCGGTGCAGCGGCAGCTTGCCCGCCTGCAGGCGGGCGAGATAGGGCGCGAAATCATGCTCATTCTGGAAATGCGTGCCGTTGATGTGCGAGAAGGACGATACCCCCAGTCCGAGCAGGTCGGCGCCTGCCCACAGGCTGTCGCGGTAGACGAAGCGCGCATTGGCGGCATTCTTCACTGCGGTATAGGCGCTCTTGACCGTATAGCCGGCCTTCTCCAGCTCGGCGAAGGCGTAGGTCACCCAGCGCCGCTTGGTCTGCCAATCGGCGACCGGGGCGGTGACCTTGCCATCCGCCTTCATCTGCTTGTAGATGGTGGTGTTGTAGGGCACCTCCATCTGGTAGATGGTGACGCTGTCGGGGGCAAGGGTGATGGTCTTGGCGACGCAGGCCTTCCAGTTGTCCTCGGTCTCGTTCATCATCCCGGCGATGAGGTCGATGTTCACCTGCGGGAAGCCCATCTGGCGTGCGTAATCGTAGGCGCGGTAGACCTGCTTCGACTGGTGCGCACGGCCATTGGATTCGAGCACGTGGTCGTCGAAGTTCTCCACCCCGAGGCTCAGCCTGGTGACGCCGATGTCGCGGATGGTCTTGATCTTGCGGTCGGTCAGCGTGCCCGGCTCGCATTCGAAGGTCACTTCGCTGGCCCCCTCCCACGATACCAGAGCCTTCATCCCGTCGGTCAGGGCGACTAGCTGCTCGGAGGAGAGGAAGGATGGCGTGCCGCCGCCGAAATAGACGAAGTCGGCCTTTCGTCCCGCGATCGCGGGGCGCTTGGCGTGCAGGGTGAGCTCGGTCAGCGCGGCGTCGAGGTAGGACTGGATCTCGTCGTTCTTCTTGTCGGTGTAGACGCGGAAGTAGCAGAAGTGGCAGCGCTTGCGGCAGAACGGCACGTGCAGATAGATGCCGAGATCGGTCCCCGGTCGCGGTGGGCGGTTGAGGGCGTCCTCGGCCTCATGCACGCGCTCCTCCGCCCAGAACGAGTAGGGCGGGTAGTTGGAGACGAAGTAGTTCCCCACCGTGGTCGACGTCTGGGCCGGCTCCTGGGTGATGGTGTCATTTGCCATTGCCTATCTCCTTCATGGTGAACGCGTAGAGCGAACCGTCCTCGCATCCGGTGATGGCCATGCTCCCGCAGACCGCCGGCGACCCCCCCACCTTGCCGCCGATCTCGTATGACCAGGCCTTGGCCCCGGTGGCGAGATCGAGCAGATAGAGGTGCCCATCATCTGAACCGATCAGCACGCGAGTGCCGCCGATGACCGGCGAACCATCGACATTGCCCTGGGTGGTGAACGACCATCGCTCCGCACCGGTCATGCGGTCCAAGGCAAGCACCTGGCGGTCCCTGCTGCCGATGATGACCAGGGCGTCGCCGACCGCCGCCGAGGAGAAGAATGGCGATTTACCCTGGTCGTAGCGCCATTTGACCGCCCCGCCGGCGAGGTCGATGCACGCCACCTCGTTGCCGTAGTCGCCGACCCAGGCGAGGCCGCCATCGACCGCCACCGAGGAGGCGACATAGGCCGAGAGCTCGATGGCGCGCACCCGCATGCCATCCTTGAGATCGACTACATGCAGATGGGCGTCGCAGCCGCCGACGATCGCCACCTGCACGCCTGCGATGGTCGCGATCGCGGGGGTGCCGTTGATGTAGCTGCCGGTGGTATAGCTCCAGCGCTCGGCGCCGCTCGCCGCATCCAGGCAGTGCATGGAATTGTCATAGCTGCCGAACACCAGCCGCGTCTCGCCCTGGCTCCGGAACGGCGCCGCCGCGCCGCAGATCTTGTCACCGGCCTTGAAATGCCAGCGCTCGGCCCCGGTCGCGGGATCGAGCGCGACCAGCAGGCCATCGGTATCGCCGATCACCACCAGCTTGCCGGTCGGCAGGCTCACCACCGTCGGCGAGGCCTCGATCTCGGCCTTGAGCGCCGCCTCCCAGCGCTTTGCCCCATCCCGAAGGCCCACGGCGTAGCACTTACCGTCCCGCGAGCCGGTATAGACCACGCCGGCCGAGATCACCGGCGAGCCGAGAATCGCACCCTCGGTCTTGAAGGCCCAGGCAAGCGACATCGCCGGCGGCAGGGCCACCGGGCTGAGCCCCCGCTGCTCAGGTCCACCGCGGAACTGCGGCCAGTCCGCCCCCTCCTGCGCCACCAGCGGCAGCACCCAGACGAGCGGCAGCACCGCCAGCGCCGAAGTGATCATGGCTCACCGGCGGCAAGCGCCTGCTGGTAGAGGTGGCGGAACTCCGCCTCGCCGACCGGACGCGGGTTGAAACGTCCGGTCCACTGGCCGGCGGCATCGGCCGCCAACGCGGCGATGCCGTCCGGGGTGACGCCCGAGGCGCGCAGGCTGCGCGGCAGGGCGGTGAGGCCGAGCAGGGTATCGACCCGGCGGCACAGGCCCGCGACTCCGGCGGGGATGTCCCCGGGAGCGGCCAGCCCGGCATGCACGGCGAGGTCGGCATAGAGGCGGGCGGTGGCCGGATCTTCGGCGTTGAAGCGCAAGACGTGCGGCAGCATGGTCGCGACTGCCTGGCCATGCACGATCGAATGGCGGGCGGTGAGCGGATTCGCGCATGCATGTGCAGCCCCCAGCATGCTGTTCTCGATCGCCAGACCTGCGAAGGCCGCACCCAGCTGCATCCCCCCCCGCCCAGCGAGGTCGCCTGGCTGGCTGAGCACCAGCGGCAGGTTGGCCTGCACCAGCGTGAAAGCCTCGCGCGCGAAGAGATGCGACACCTGGTTGCGCTTGGTGGTCACCAGGGTCTCGAGCGCATGCACCAGGGCATCGAAGCCGGTGCAGGCGGTGACGCGGACCGGTTGGGTGGTGGTGAGCTCCGGATCGAGGATGGCGATGCGGGCCAGCGCCTTGGCATCGCCGCAGGCCATCTTTTGATGGCTCTGCTCATCGACGATCAGCGCATAGGATTGGCATTCGCTCCCGGTCCCGGCGGTGGTCGGGATGGCGATCAGCGGCAGGAAGGCCTTGGTTGCCGCATGCGTGTGCCAGTAGTCGCGCATGCGACCGCCGTTGGAGAGCAGGAAGTTGGCGCCCTTCGCGGTATCCATCGCGCTGCCGCCGCCCAGCCCGATGATCAGGTCGATGCTCCCGCCCTTCGCTATCGCCAGGCAGGCATCGACATCGACAGTGCTGGGATTCTCGCGCACCTGGTCGTAGATCACCACCATGATGCCCACCGCATTGAGGGCGGCGCGCACCTTCTCCGCATGCCCGGCGCGGACGATGCCGGGATCGGTCACCAGCAGGGCGTGGCTGGCGCCGAGACCCTGGGCCAATTCCCCGATGCGGCCCACCGCACCGGCGCCGAAGACCAGGCGGGGCCGCTGGGAGAAATCGAAGCCGGCGATTGAGGGCTCGCTGTGCACGGAATGTCCCTACGCCACCGTCTGCACGGCCCGGCGGCGGTAGAGGACCTCGAACAGGTTGCCTTCGTGGGGTTGATCCCAGTGCACGTGCGAAGTCGGCATGGCGCCGAGGTTGAGGCGGTGGATGAGCGGCGAGGCCAGCAGCTCGCGGCGCCAGGCGTGATCGTCGGTGATGGCGCTGACCACCAGCGACGGGCCGATCCTGGAGAGCATCTCGTCCTGCGGCATCTCGAGCACCGAGCAGTAGGGGAAGAGGAATTCGCGATTGGCGAGCGCATGGCCCGACGATTGGCAGAACACCACCGTCGGCTGCAGGAAGGTGCGCCCCTGGTGCTGCAGCAGACGCGGGGTGGCGCGCGCCTGGGCGCTGAGGTCGATGGCGCCCGGCTCCTCGAGGTCGTGGTCAATGGCGGCATTGATGCTCTCGGCCATCACCGGGTTGGCGAATCCGGCAAGTACCGCCTGCGGGTCATCGGCATCGCGCGGAATGACCTCGGCCAGGCGCCGTGCCAGGGCCGCGGCGAGCTCCCGGCCATGGGCTGGGACGATGATGGTCGAGGCATTGATGCAGCTGCGTCCGCCATTGGCGGCGACCGACGAGGCCAGCACCTCGATCAGGTCGCGCCAACCCTCGATGCGGTCGGCGCCGATGAGCACCTTGCTGTAGCCGGGCCCGTGCAGCTCGACCCGCGGATCACCGGCATAGCGCTTGGTGATGCTGGCATCGCCGAACAGGAGCGAACGGCCTGCCGCGGCGAGCAGCGCATGCGCACCCTCGTGGCTGGTGGGATAGAACGACAGGGCGCTGCGCGGGCAGCCGGCGGCGATCAGCGACTGGGCGATGCGATAGGGCGTCCATGGATCATCGCGTCCCGGCTTGAGCGCGACCGGCACCTTGAGGGCGATCGCGGGTATCCACAGCGAATTGACGCCCGGTGAATTCGAGGGCAGCACCACGCCGAGCGAATCCGCGGTGCGGTAGAAGCTCACCGGAACCCCCTGCTGCTCGCCCATGCCGGCATCGAGCACGCTGAGGTCGAGCCCGCGGGTCAGGCCTTTGAGGATCGCGCCCATCTCCAGCAGCACATGCGCGATCTTGCCCATGTTGTTGCGCACCAGGGCATGCGGCAGGCCGCATGATGCGGAGGTCTGGCGCACGTAATCATCGGCGGTCTGTTCCTGGCCGGCATCGCCCACCGGCACCCGGCCGCTGAGGAAGAACTCGCCCGCATCATGGCATATGGCGAGCAGCCGTTTGCTCGGTATGTCCTGCAGCTCGGCCGCCGCGTCGGCGATGCGCAGCATGTCGCGGCGGATCAGCCCGCTGTTGACCTGGCTGACCTGGGCACCGGTCGTCGAGAGCGTGTCGACGCTGCGATACGGCACGCCAAAGCGCAGTGCGGGGATGTGGATCGCGGACATGGGACCTCCGGAGAGGGACTGGAGCCTAATACACGCCTTCGATGATCTTGCCGCTCTGAGCGCCGAATGGCCGCACATCGGCGACGCCATCCCAAGGATAGCGCGCGGTCGGCTGCTTGCGCATCGCCTCGTCGCGTTCCAGCAGGCGGGGCATGAAGAACTCCTTGGTCAGCGTCGTCAGCTCGACCCGCCCCCAGGCGCCGACCGCGACATCCTGGGTCGCATCATCGGGATTGACCACCCGCAGCACGGCACGCGGCTGAGGCGCATGGTAGGTCACGCTCCAGCCGTCATTCGCGCTCACCGGCAGGCTGCACGCCAGGCCCATCAGGGTGTTGCCATAGGTCGGCACGAACTGCGCCTTGCCCTCGAGCACCTCCTCGCTGAGGAAGCGCACCACCTGGGGCGTCATCGAGGTACCGCCGCAGAACACGCCTTTGATCCCCAGGCCGACCAGCGAGGTCCGCTCGGCCATCGCCTCGAGGATCTTCGGGGTGGTGAACAGGCAGTGGATGTTCTTGCGGTTGCGCAGGATGGTGATCGCCTGGTCGACCACATGCTCCTTGTAGGCCTCGGCCTGGGCGTAATCGCCCTTGCCCAGGCAGCGCTTGACCCAGCGCGGATCCAGGTCGAGATGGTAGCACGAGCCGCCGCGGATGTTGGCGAGATGCTCGATGGCGAGGCGCAGCCGGCGCGGACCGGTAGGACCGGCCATCAGCCAGTGCGAGTTCTTGGGGAAGTAGCGGTCCTCCAGCGTCAGGGAGAACTCGCTGTAATCGATCAGGTGGTCCTGCCAGCTGACGCGCTGCTTGGGCATGCCAGTGGTGCCGCCGGTCTCGAAGATCATGTACGGGCGCTTGGCATAGGCCTTCGGCACCCAGCGCTCGTTTGGTTCGTCGCGCAGCAGGTCGTCGGCGAAATTGGGGAAGCGCAGCAGGTCCTTGAAGCCCTTGACCTCCTTGGCCGGGTTCCAGCGCGCCTTCCTCGCCCATTCGAGCCAGAACGGCGATCCGGTGGCTGGCGAGAAGTGCCAGCTGACGATGGCGCGCACGTGGGCGTCGAGCTTCTTGGCTGCCGCCGCGACTGCGGCGGCCGAAGCGGGCCGGTGTGCCGGGGATGCATAGGGGGCATTCATGGAGTGGCGCCTGCGGGCGAGGGGGTGGCGGCGGGGAAGTACTTGGCGATGGTCGCTTCGCTGGGTGGACGGGTCGCGAGCGAGACCAGCCACATCAGCAGCGCCGAGCCGAACACCATCGGCACGACCGGCAGGTAGCCGAAGACGGTGACGCCGCCCGCCGAACGCAGAAGCAGCCCGCCCAGCTCGGGGTAGATCGGCACGGACTGCCCGGGCTTGAGCGTCTTGGCCAGCGCGGCGGAGGCATCCTGGAAGTACCAGCTGAGGAACACCGTGAGGCCGACCCACAGTGCCGCGGTGAGCGCGCCCCACTTGGTGCTGCGCTTCCAGAACAGCGCCGCGATCATCACCGGCGCCAGGGCGGCGAAGCCGGAGAAGGCGAAGCGGATGGCGAGCGAGAAGATCGACTCCTTGTCCTTCAGCGCGATGGCGAGCAGGTAGGCGATGAGCGAGACCACCAGCACGAAGATGCGGCCGGTCCACAGCTGAGCCTTCTCGCCGAACCGATCCCTGCCGCCGTAATGGGCGAAGATGTCGCGGGTGAACATCGTCACCAGCCCGAGGATCTGATGGCTGTCGCTCGACATCACGCAGGACATGATGCCGGCGCCGAGGAAGGCGGCGATGAAGGGGCCGGTATGGCCATTGATCAGGGTCAGGATCACATTGTCGGACTCGCCTTGCTTGAGCCCGGCATACTGGGTCGCCGCGACCACCCCGAGGTAGACCGCCGGCAGCCAGATCAGCATGATGCAGATCGGATAGACCGATACGGTGGTCTTGAATGAGGAGACCTTACGCGCGCTCAGGCACATGATCGCCATGTGCGGGAACATGATCGAGGACAGCGGTATGAGCATATAGCTGAGGAATTCCGTCGGTGGGATCTTCTCGCGTGATAGCAGCGCCGCCTGTCCGGGCACCTTGGAAGCGGCGAGCTTGGCCATCACGGCGTCATAGCCGCCGAGATCATGGCCGATCAGCACCACGGCGATCGTGCCGAAGACCAGGAAGAGGATGGTCTGGAAGGTGTTGACCCAGGCAGCGCCGCGCATGCCGCCGAGGAAGACGTGGATCGACACTGCGAAGACCACTGCCGCCGCGCCGAGCGAATAGGGGATGATCGGCCCCTGTCCTCCACCCTCGAGCGGGTGCATCGACAGGGTCTCGAGCACCTTGCCGCCACCGATCAGGGCGATGAGGATGTAGGGGATCAGCATCGCCGCGGTGAGGACGAAGATAACCGTGCCGATGTGCGAGCACTCCCAGCGATCGCGGAAGTAGTCGACCTGGGTCATGTGGCCGAACTTCTTGCCCAGCCACCACAGCCTGGTGCCGATGAAGAACAGGCACAGCGGTATGATCAGCGCCGAGGACGAGGCCATCAGGCCGTAGACGCCGATGCCGCGCTGGTAGGACATCCCCGAGCTGCCGAGGATGGCGAAGGCGGTCATGTTGGTGCCGAACAGCGAGAGCAGGAACACCACCGAGCCGAGCGAGCGGCTGGCGAGGAAGAAATCCTCGCCCGAGGCCCGGCTGCGGCTGAAGGCGACCGCCCCGACACCTGCGATAAGCGCCAGGTAGACGAGCATGATGATGGTCGGGATCACGGGTGGCCTCCCCCGCCAGCGCCCGGCTGCTCGCGCTCGAGCTCTTCGAGCTGCTTCGGCCAGATCAGGCGGGTGAACGCCCACATGGTGATCGCGGCGAGGATGGTGTAGCCGGCGTGGTAGGCCAGGCCGATGGGCAGGAAGCCGAAGACCAGGGTCTTGTCGGTCCAGAACCAGCTATCCTGGTGCAGCACCACCAGCACGACGATCCACGACGTGGCGACCCATTTCATGGAGCGGCCCCGTTCTGGATCGCATACAGGTGGGTCTGGCTGGCGATGTAGAGCACGCCGTTGGCGATCACCGGCGTCGACAGCACCGGGGCGCCGAGATTGATGGTGTTGATGATCTTCTTCTCCCTCGCCTCGGCGAAGATGGTGAGGTTGCCGCTCTCATCCCCGATGTAGACCTTGCCGTCGGCGATCATCGGCGAGCCCCAGATGTGCGCCTGGGTATCGTGCACCCAGTTGACCTTGCCGGTCTCGGCGTCAAGACAGTGGACGAAGCCCGAGAAATCGCCGATGAAGAGCAGGCCGTTGTGGATGGCGACGGTCGAGATGCTGCGATGGATCTTGTCGTAGGTCCAGATCGCGCCGTCCTTGGTGATGTCGCCGGTCTTGGTCGCGTCGATGCAGTGCAGCAGGCCGATGCCCTCGCCGTGCTCGGGGTCCTGGCCGGTGGCGACATAGACGCGGTTGTTGTACAGCACCGGGGTGGCGATGATCTCGCTGACGCCCTCGGGGTCCGGATACTTGCGCTTCTTGCCGTTCTTCATCTTGAACGAGGCCGGGTTGGCATCGAACCACCAGATCTTCTTGAGGTAGGCGGTGTCGCCCTCCTGGACGGGCTTGGGATCGAAGGCATAGCAGAATCCGTCGCCGCCGCCGAAGATAAGCTCCTCGCGCCCATTCACCGAGGCGAGCGAGGGCGAGCACCACTGGCCGTGGAAGACCCGCGAGCTGATCCCGGCATTCTCCTCGCCGCGCAGCTTGCCGTCATTCTTGTCGAGCGCGATCAGGCCGGGCGAACCGGGGGATGGGATGTTGATGTGCGTCCAGTCCATGCCATTCGAGGTGCAGGTGTAGAGCAGGTCGCCATGGATCAGCACCGAGCAGTTCGAGGCGTTGTGCGGGAAGACGCCCAGCTCCTCCATCATGTCATAGCGCCAGATGATGTCGGCATCGGTCGGGCCGACGACCACCGGGGGCTTGCCGGGCCCGGCGAAGTACTGGGCCTCGTCCTTGAACGGCCCATCGTTGCCGTTGGCCATGCCGTTCATGTCGAGGCAGAGCACCTCGCAGCGGTTGGTGACCACGTAGGCGCGATCGCCTTCGATGTAGGGCGTCGCGGTGATGCCGAGGTATTCCCAGTCGTTGACCTTGCCGGACTCGTGCTTGGGCACGGACAGCTGCCAGAGGAACTTGCCGGTCTTCTCGTCGAAGCACATCAGGATGCCGCGGTCGCCCTGGTACTTGGGATCGCGGGGGCTCTCGTTGTTGGTCCCGATCAGCACCCGGCCGCCGCCGATCACCACCCCGCCATAGGTCTGGCTGCCGAGCTTGACCACCCACTTGACGTTCTTGGTGGTCGCCATGTCAATCTCTTCGCTGCCGGGCTTCTTCTTGCCCGGATCGAAGTGGTCGGCGATGTTCTTCTCGTCGGAGACCATGTTGCGCTGGTCGCGACCTCCCCACTCCGGCCAGTCCGCGCCCATGGCTGCGGTCGAGGCGGCGGCAAGGCAGAGCGCGCTCAGCGCCCCGAGGCCACGGCGGAGGGAGGCGGTCCTGGTCTGATCGATGCGGGCCATAGCCGATTCTCCCTGTAGGTGCCGAAGTGGGCGTCAGTTCGCCGGGTTGGGGACGACCGAGATGTTGTCGATGTACACGCGCATGTCGGTGGGCGAGAAGCCGAAGATGCCTGGCGAGCCGCTGAGGTTGGCATGCGCGTCCGGCACCTCGATGGTCCAGCCCTCGGGCTCGGCCTCACCGCGCTTCCATACCTTGGCCTTCACCACCCCAGAACCATCGGCGGCGATGTCGACCCGCGCCTTGAGATGGTACCACTCCTTGGGCGCCCATTTGAATGGCACGCTCACGCGCATGCGTTCGTAGTTCGAATTCACCTCGAGCTCCTGCGAGTTGCCCTTCAGCACGATGGCATAGCGCTGGTCGATCACCCCGACTTCGGACATCTTGCGCTTGGTGCCATCGCTGCGCACATCGGCCTCGATGGTGTAGTTGTGCATGTCAGGGGTGCCGAAGAAGCTCTGAGCGCGCTGCAGCAGGCGGTTGTCGACGGTCTTGACCAGCATCTTGTTGCCGTCGATATCGCGCACCTCCCACTTGAATCGCGCCCCGATCCAGGGCAGCGGCGGGTAGGCGAAGGTGACCCCTGGCTCGCTCGGCTTGGGGACCACGGTGGCATAGGACTCGAAGTCCTCCTTGAACGGCAGGTTGGGCAGGGTGCGGCCGCGCAGGTAGCCCTTGGCGGTGCCGACCGTCACCTCGAACATTCCGGCTGAGGGCTTGGCATTGGCATTGGCGGTCAGCTGCAAGGGGCCGGTGAAGGCGGCGTCGAGCTTGGCCTTGACCTTGGCGGTCGCGGGGATGAACGGCTCCCACTTGGGGTCGATGTCCTTCGGCAGGTCGACCATGCGCCCATCGGCGGTGACGCCATGCAGGGTGATCGCCACCGACTGGCCCGGGCGCAGCAGCACCTCGTAGGGCGCGACCAGGATCTCCTTGATCTCGGATATGGGCACCACCGGCACCGGTGCGGCGGGGATGAGGATGGTCGGCGCCTTGCGCACCGTGCCGAAGCAGTAGAGGCGCGAGGTCGACTGAATGTAGACCCGGCCGTGGCAGCCGCTGGGCGCGCCGTTGCACTCGCCCTCCAGCTTGGTCTTGCTGAGGATCTGGCCGCCATGCTCGCCCGGCTTGATGACGTAGAACGAGCCATCCTTGATCGGCACGTAGAGCTTGCCATCGCCATAGAAGGGCGAGGCGTGCAGCTGCTCGACCCCGAGCTTCAACCGCCACTTGACCTCCCCGTTGCGGGCATCGACATCGGCCAGTTCGCCGATCTCGGTGGTCAGGTAAAGATCGTCGCCGACCAGGACCGGCGAGCTGCTGAAGGCATTGACCTTGCCGGTGCGCCAGACCTCGGCGCTGTGATCGAGCGTCGGCGTCCCGCCCAGGGGGTCGGGGATCGGCGTCTTGGTGATATCGAGCTCGACCAGCCGGCCCAGCTCGGAGGAGTCGATGTTCTCCTTGTTGTGCACGGTGATGAGCTTGCCGTCGCCATAGAGGCAGGGCGTGGAATTGACGCCATCAGCGGAGAACTTGAAGCGCCAGTAGGGCGTGCCCGTCACCGCGTCCAGGCAGGCGACATTGCCGCAACCGGTGCCGACGTAGAACACCGAGCGGCCGTTGCGGGTGGCGAAGATCGGGGTGGAGAAGGAGTTGTCCTTCGGCGCCACGCCGGGGGTGGAGGACCAGATCATCTCGCCGCTGCGCTTGTCATAGGCGTAGAAGCGATCCATGGGCGGTCCCTGGCCACCCCAATTGGAGGTCAGGTAGTGGATGATCACCGTGCTGTCATGGACCACCGGGGAGCCGGCGCGGCCGTTGGGGAAGGTCATCCGGCCGAGCTCCTCCATCAGCGAGTGCTGCCACAGCAGCTTGCCATCGCCGGTGAAAGCCGAGAAGATGCCAGCCGAGGACATGCAGTAGACATTTCCGGTCTCAGGGTCGACCGCCGGACTACCGATGGCATAGCGCTGGTAGATGATGTCGCTGAGGAAGTCATTGAAGCCCTGCGCCCATAGGCGCTTGCCGGTGCCTGCGTCGAAGCACGCCAGCTGCTCCTGGAGGGTGGGGCCCTCGCCGGTATAGCCCATGGTGTAGACGCGCTCGCCGAAGATGACCGGGGTGCCGCGGCCGGGCAGATCCGCCGTCCACAGCTGGCCGGCGCCGCCGGCGATGCACTGGTCAGGCAGGCCCTTCTCGTTGTTCACCCCGCGCTGGTCGGGACCGCGCCACCGGGGCCAATCTGCCTCATGGGCAGTCGCCGCGCCCGAGGCATCGGAGCGTGCCTCATCGTCGGTGAGGGAACAGGCCGCCATCGCCAGCAGGATGCCGAGCGAGGCCACTGAACAGCCGACTATCGCGACACGATTCATGACTACCCTCCCCAAGATGAGGTGACCGGAACGAATCCGGAGTGCTGGTGACGGGACGACCGCCCTGCGATGCCGCCGACAGATGGAGATCGGGCAGAGTCCGCTTTCCGCACCCGACCCTTCACCCGCTCCGGGCGCAGGCGCGACGACCATCCCAGTCGGTGATGGTGCGCGAAAGGCACATCGGCATGGCTGGCCATGGTTCGGTCCTCCGGGATGGGGAAAACACTCTGCCGCGGAGAGATGATACCTATACGTACTATTTCGTTGCACAATCCCCAATCAGCGCTTCTCATGTCCGCCATGCCAGACACGCCCCCACCGCCGCGTCTGGCACCCCTCCTGCGGCGGTCATGGTACCACCTCAACCAGGCCTTCCGGCGGCGCATCCAGGCAACCGGCCTGACACCCGACCAGTTCACCGTGCTGCGCTGGCTGCTCGAGCATCCGCTGGGCATGACCCAGCGCGAGCTCGCCGACCTGATGGCCAGCGACGCCAACACCATCACCTCGCTGCTGACGCGCATGCAGGCGGCCGAACTGATCGAGCGCCATGCCCACTCCAGCGACCGGCGGTGCAATGTCCTGCTCCCCACCAGCAAGGGGCGGGCCATCCATCAACGCCTGCAACCGGTCGCCAGCGCGCTGCAGGACACCGTGCTCGCCTCGTTCTCGCTCGAAGATCGGACCCGCTTCCTGACCCAGCTCGCACTGGTCGCGCAAGCGTGCCAGGATATCGCGGCACTGCAGAGATCGAGCGCCAAAAAGGTGCGCTAGCTCCCACCCGCCAGGCACGCTCGCGCTGTCCCATCCCGACAGTGTCCAGAGTGCGCCTGCCAGGTGCGAGCACGGCCCTGCATTCCCATGTTCCTTCGCTAGTGCCTCCTGCTAGCCTTGCCGCTGCCCTGGGGAGCAGCTCATGAACCGCATATTAGCCCTCGCCACCGTCACCGCCCTCTTCGGCAGCCTGGCCAGCGCCGCAACCCCCGCCGATACGAACACGGGCTGGCCGCAGTTCCGCGGTCCCAATCGCAACGGCATTTCGCCGGAGAAGGGCCTGTTCGCCACCCTCAAGGATGGCGTCCAGGTGGTATGGAAGGCCAGCCTCGGCACCGGTTTCACCTCGATGGCGGTCGCCAACGGTCTGGTCTATGCGAGCGGGAATGCCAAGGACCAGGACACCCTCTCCGCCTTCGATGCGGCCACCGGCAAGCCGGCCTGGGCCTATTCCTACCCGGCCAAGCTCGACCCCAACCAATACGAAGGCGGTCCCAATGCCACCCCGACGGTCGTCGGCGCGGTGGTCTACGGTTTCAGCAAGGATGGCCTCGCCATCTGCCTCGATGCCAAGACCGGCAAGGAGGTGTGGAAGGTGAATCTGCCGCAGGAGGTCGGCGCAGAACGGCCCGACTGGGGCTTCTCGGGCTCGCCCACCGTCGAGGGCCAGGCGCTTTACCTGAACGTGGGCAAGTACGGCTGCTGTCTCGATCGCACCACCGGCAAGGTGGTGTGGAAGAGCGCGGGTGACAAAGCCGGCTATGCCACCCCCCTGCCATTCCCCGCGAGCAAGCCTACCACCCTGCTGATCTTCGGTGGTACGGCCCTGGCCGGTGTCGATCCGAGCACCGGGAAGATGCTGTGGGAGGAAACCTGGACCACCAGCTACAAGGTCAACGCCACCGATCCCATCATCTCCGGCAGCCGCATCTTCGTCTCCACCGGGTACGGCTACGGCTGCGCGCTCTTCGACCTCAGCTCGGGCAAGCCGCAGGAGGTGTGGCGCAACAAGGCGATGCGCAACCATTTCAATGCCGGGGTGCTGGTCGATGGATCCATCTATGGCTTCGATGACGCGACGCTCAAGTGCCTGGACTGGGGGACCGGGGCGCAGAAATGGGAGCAGGCCGGGCTCGGCAAGGGTTCGCTCGCCAGTGCCGACGGCAAGCTGGTCATCCTCAGCGACAAGGGCGAACTGGTGATCGCCGACGCCAGCCCGGTCGGCTACAAGGAGCTCACCCGCACCCAGGTGCTCTCGGGCAAATGCTGGACCAGCCCGGCGATCGCCAACCACCACATCTACTGCCGCAACGCCAAGGGCGACCTGGTCTGCCTCGAGGTCAAGTAGCACAGCGCCGGCAGCGCAGCCATCGCCAGCCACCGGAGCGGCAGGATGCGCAGCAGCATGAGCGCTTCCTGGCTGGTCGCCGCAGGCTCGCTCCAGCCACGCCCGCGCCCGACATCCTGGGCAACGCCGTGCCGGCCCCTCACCCTGCCTAAGCGACGCTCAGCCAGGTAAGCGCGCCTGCTCATAGAATGAGAAGGCGAGCTTGAGGCAGCGTGGCAGCAGCAGCCCACCCTCGATGTCGGTATGCACGCTCAGGGCCGAGCGCATGGCATCGATCCCACGCACCACCGCCCCCGCCTCGGGACTGATGAAGGAGAGGTCAGCGCGCTGCGCGAGCACCAGCATCTCGTCCAGCTCGGCGAGCGCCTGCTTGTGGGTCTCACCCATCGACGCTAGGCGCAGCATGCAGTCGCCAGACGTCGGCAGGCCCTCGTGCTGGGAGCCAGCCTCCGAGAGCACCAGGCAGAGCGGGAAGCAGTCCGTCTCCTCGTCATGGAGATGCTCCAGCAGGCGGTCATGGAAGATCTCCCAGCCGCAGCGCAGCGAGCGCAGATCGCTGCGGTTGTGCCGATCGGCGAGCCAGTCGACCAGCACAGCCAGGCGGGACAGCTCCCAACGCAGGGTGCGATGCTGATGGTCGACCAGTTCTACGATCATCTCCTGGACGGAGGCAGAGCTCGGGACCGCCGACCAGTGGTGCGGCGGCAACGCCATGCGCGCCAGCTCGAGCAGCACCAGCTGGGGATCCTGGCATTGCCGGGCGAGCGATTCGTTGAGAAGCAGCCCGAGATCATTGACCGCCAGTCCGAGCTCCGGATAGGCGCTGACGAAATCGGAACAGAGGTCATGGACCGAGAAGGCGAATCCCGGCCGCTTGCGCTCCCGCTCACGGATCTGGCTGATGCTGGGCCGTGCCGGGGCGATGCTGGGATCGAGCGCCGGGAGTCGGCGCAGCCGTCGGGTTGTCAGTGGGTCGGTCATGCTGGCAGCTCCCCTGCAATGCCGTGATGCTATCATTTATTTATAAATAGATACCGATATCCAATTATGATGTTGCTGTCATTTGTCCCAGCTGGCCGCCACCGTCGTCCCGTGCATGCCACTCCCACCGCCATAGGCATCCGACTGGCCTGTGCGGCGTGACCTGCGCCCGAGCGTTCTATGGCTCGGCGCGGCACACCTCGGCAAAATGGGGACCTTGGCGCAACCACCCGTTGGAAGCCGGATCGGCCACGCTGGTTCCAGATGGGTCGGCACGTGCCAAGACGCCGTCGGCGAGCAGGGTGGCGATGATCAGCGTTGATTCTGCCGGGCTGAGATCGAGACCCAGCTGCAGGTCCTCCATCAGCTCGCTGGTCGGTCGGCTGGTGCCATCCTCGAAGAATTGCCGTACCAGTGCCTTCATTGTTGTCTCTCCGCGTCCCTGCCTCAGGCCTGCTGCCGGACCTCAGCCAGGGCGAACGCACGCCGAACGAGGGTGCACTGAGCCGCTGGACGATGGCTGCGCAGGTCATAAGTCGAGGTCGTGTCCGTAGCAATGGCATGACACTCCAGCGATGCTCAACGTAGGGGTTGTTATTGACTCCATTTGGCACCGAGATAGGGTCTGTTATAACCCATAAGGACCGCCATGGACGCCCACCTCCCTCCGATGCCTGCCCTGACAGCTATGCGTCTGCTTGCCCGCCCGTCCCGCCGCGCAACGCCATCGGCCATCGCCCGTCTGTGGTGCTGGCTGATGGAGCCGCTGGATCACAGCGGAAATCCCGCCCTGCGGTTGCGTCCACTGGCGCGCTTGCCTCACGTGCGCGCGCACCAGCTGCACGCACAGCAGCAGCAGCTCGTACATCAGTTGCGCACGCCATGACGGCCTCCATGACGTCTTCGGGTGAGCCGCTGGCTATGCCTGCCCCAGCTCCCTGACCCAGCATTCCCACATCAGCGCACCGGTGTGAGCCCCGGAGACACGCGCACGAAACAATGTCCGCGAGCGAGACCTTGGTAGGCATGCGCCTCACACTCCTGGTCATCTCGCTCGTCGCCACCTGCCTTCTCTCCTCGGTCTGCACAGCGCTGGTCTGCCTGCATGCCCTGAGCGTCAGCGGCAACCGCAGCGCATCCGCTCAGCCCGTGGACTCCGAGACCAGGCTGCCGATGGCCGCCCGGACGGCGCCACGGCCCGCGGCGTCGGTCGCTGCGGATAGCGACGCCGAGCAGGGACGCAGCACGGCCACGGCGGTGGACACGCAGGCCACCAGCGCCCCGCCACAGCCGCCGCCTCCGCTCGATGAGGTCATCCCGCCCCCTCCCGTCCAGCCTCAGCTGATGGCCCACGAGCAGCTCACCGCGCTTCCTGCACCGCCGACGCGCCCGCAGGTCGCGCCGGCCGCACCAGTCGCACCTGTCGCAGCAGACGCTCCGCCCGAGCCGGTGGTCGAGGGCGAGCCACCTCCCCTGGTGCTGCAGCATCTCGTGGAGGAGTCCATCTATCGCGACTATTTCCTCTGCACCCAGGCCGAGGTGGTGGTCATCAACACCTATCAGCGCTGCTACCAGCTCCGCCATGAGGACCTGCTGGTGATCGGTCTGATCGCCCGTTATGCGGGAGTCCCCCTGTCGGTCGTCTTCCGCACCTTCTACGATGACGATCACGGCAACATCCAGGCTCTCCTGGTATCCTACCACCTCGATCCCGAGATCTTCTTCATCGACATTCCGCTCACCATCATCCTCCCCATCCCCTACCAGCGCCCCTACCATCTGTTCCGCAACCACCACCAGGGCTGGGAGACGATGAGCAATGACGAATACCGCGCGCTGATCGCCCTCAAGATCGCCTGCGAATTCCAGGATCGCACCGCGGATCAGTTCTTCACCGCCATGAGGAGCGTGGCCGCGCCGCCGCTCGCGCTCTTCCAGTCCACCGGAACGCCGGTCGCCGAGCGCGGGCGCACCTGGCTCGGCTCCGCGGTCAAGACGCCTGTGCCTGGCGTGGCCACCACCCGGCACACCGCCGAGGCGACGGCGGCGCCACTCAAATGGCAGCCCGTCCCAGCGACGGCGACCACGGTGGGCGAGCCCGCCGGCGTTGCCGAGGCGCCCGCCAGGGCCGCCAGCGACCATGACCAGGCGGTCGGATCCGAAGACCGCCCGCGTCTCGGCTGGCACGGCGCCCCCACCTCCGCCAACGGTGCCGATCACGTCACTGCGCCCGAACATCCCGGTACGACCTCCGGCCAGCACCGCGATAGCGGCAGCCAGGCGGTCGCCGCAACGCTGCGGACGCATGACGATAGCGCCGCCGCCACGCCTGCCTACAGCGCTCCGGCCGCTGCCCAGCAGCCCGCCCCCTCTCCCGCTCCCGCACCGAGCCATCGGAACGGCTTCTAGCCCGGCTGCAGGCCGCATGGCACACCGCACCGGCCGCCTGCCAAGCGGTGTTTTCACCGCCATGGATGCCGCCATGATCGTTGCCTCCGAGGAGTTGCCGATGCGCCTGCCTGTCTCGCTTTCCGCCATCATCATCTGCCTGATCGCGAGCGGATGCGGATCGGACCGTTCGACCACCGGCACCGCCCCCACCAGCCCAGCGACGGCCTCTGCTGGTGGCGACACCACCCCGGCGCCCACGGCAGCGGCAGCGGCACCTGCAGCGCCGGCCGCTTCCGCCGGCGCCGCCCTGCCCATCGCAATCAACACCATCGACCCGGTTGACGGACTGCCGGTCGATCCGAGCATCGCACCCATCATCGTCGCCATCGACGTGGTCTCGCCACCGTTGACGGTGGCGGTCGGCATCAGCAGCGCCGAGAATGGCAAGCGCATCCAGGCCGATCCCGAGAAATATGCCGGGGCCGCCCTGCATAACCGCGTCGCCCGCATCGAGACCGACACCCTCCTGCCGCATTAGCCGCAACCTCGCGCCCCGCCTACGGCCCGGCCATCATCCGTCGGCCTGGCGCACCGCGCGCTGCTCCTCGTCGGTCAGGGTGAAGCTGGCGAGCGCGTCGGCGGCGGCCTTGCGCACGCTGGCATCGCTGTCGCGCAGCGCACCGATCAGCGCCGGTATCCCGCCGCGGTCGCCGAGCAGGCCGATCGCCCGCGCCGCCCGCTGCCGCGCATGCGCCAGCGGCAGCGCCAGATCGGCGATCAGCGCGGCGACCTCGAAATCGCCCTTGGCGCTCTCCGGCTCGTGGGTCAGCGCGACCGGCTTGCTGTCGCTCTTGTAGTTCTTGAAGATGCGATCGGTCCAGTGGGACATGGGCCACCTCCTGCGACTCGACTTCCCGACCCCCGCCGCTCGGCGTTCGAGCCACCGTCATTCTAGCACGCGGGCGGTGCGCGACAACGACGGCATGCCCATTCTCTGCTCGCTGCAAACGCTTGGCCACTTACTGTCGTCCACCGCTGTCCGGCCGCTGCGGCCGGACAGCGCAGGTGCCGCTCACTTCGCCGCTGATTCCGCAGCATCCGCCGACAACGCCCGCACCTCGACGTCGCGGAACCACTTGACCCCGGGTGGCCAGTAGCCGAACAGCATGACCTTCATCTCGGTCACCTTGGGGGTGTGCTTGGTGGGATTGAAATCATGGGTGGTCACCGCCCAGCCGTTCTCGCTGGGTGTCAGCTCGGCGACCGCCTCATAGAGCCGCCGGGTCTCGGTGACATCGCCATGGGTGAGCAGCCCGTAGCCGCGCACCCAGATCTTGGCGCCGGCACCATGGAAGGAGACGCTCACGCGGTAGGCCTTGCCGGCCTCGATGGGGAAGGCCTGGGAGTAGTACGACAGGCCATAGGTGGCGGCGACCGGGTCGTTCGAGGCCTTGGGGATGTTCCAATCGGTGATCCCCACCTCAGCCCAATGCTCCATCATTCGCTTTTCGGACACGGCGGTGTCCATGCTGATCGCCTTGCCGGAGGCACCGAACGGCGCCGGCAGCCAGCACACGCCCATGCCGTCGGGCCGCGCCCAGCCCTGCGGGCGCTTGGCATCCGCGGCATCCGCGTGCTCGAAGGTCCCGTTGAGCACCAGGTTCGGACCCACCACCACGGATTCGGCCGCGCCCAGTTCGGTGAGCCAGCAGACCACCAGCGCCACCATGCGCAGCATCCGTCGGCTCACTTCGGCGCCTCGGCGCTGGTGCTCGCACCGGCCAGGGCCTGGAAGTACTGCCCGACCATGTCCTCGTAGCCCGGCGGCACGGTGTCCGAGCTGCCGGACATGGCCTGCTGGCGGATGCGCTCGGGCAGCTTGGAGCGTTCGCGCTGCAGACGCGATTCGCCGGTGACCGCCTGCTTGGCATCACCCAGGGCATCCAGCGCCTGGCTGTAGCGCGACTTGATCTGGCCGCCCTTCCAGTTCTTCGCTGCATCCTCGAGCAGCTGCATCGACTGGACGGCATTCTCCAGATCGCCGGAAGGCAGGTGCTGGGCGCGCAGCTTGAGCGCGAGATCGCTCGCCTGCTGGCGCAGCTGCGCCTGCTTGCCGGCCAGCCTGGCCATCGCCTGCTGCATCTGCGGCGGCGGCGTCGGGCCGCGCAGTCCCTCGGAGGCGAAGCCGGCATTCTTGCCGCCGCCGGTCGCTCCGCCATTGCCCTTCTTGTCCTCATCCTTGACCGAGCCCTGCTCGAAGGGCGAGGGCGAGAGCCGCGTCGGCGTCTCCTGGCCGCCCTTGCCCTTGGCGGTATCCTCGACCATCTGGCCGTTCGACCGGCCATTGCGCCCTTCGCCGGAGCGCCCGCCGACCTCGTTGTTGTTCGGCAGCGAGTTCCCGGTGATGCCCTTGGCGCTCATGTTCGAGATCGGACCATCGCCGGAGCCCCAGCCGGCACCCTTGTCGGCCGAATCCATCCATGAGCTGGAGACGTCCTGGACATCCTCGGTCATGTCCTTCTCCTTGTCGATCAGATCGCCGACGATGTCCTCGAGCTCCTTGGGCAGCTCGGCCATCGGCACATCGGCAGGGGCCTTGGGCTCCTCCATGCTCCACCTGATGTTGTCGGCGCTCTCCGCCATCCAGCGCTCGAGGTTGTTCTCGATCTTCTGCGCCAGCTCGAGCCCGCCCTGCTCGCCGGGCACCGCCATCTCGACGTTCTTCGCACCCAGCGCCTTGGCCGCGGCCTTGATGTCCTGCCACACCTCGTTGAATTCCTGCGCCTGCCTGCCGTCAGCGAAATCCTGACTCGGCAGCTTGCTGAAATCGGTAAGCTTCTCCTCGAGGAACTTCGCCCATTCGCTCTCCTCCTTGGACAGCTCCCCGAGGATCTTGTCCTCGCCGTTGGTGAGGTCGGCCGGGCCATGGTCGGCGAGGGTCTTGGAGCGCTCGAGGATGCGGTTCTGGTCCTTGACGAAGCGGTCGAGGTCGTCCTTGAGCTCCTGCGCGCTCTCCTTGAGCTTCTCGCGGGCGCCATCCAGGGTGGCGAGCTTGTCCCCGGTCGGCTTGACCTGGGTGCGCTCATGCGCGCGCTCGGCGATCGCGCCGAGCAGCGCGACCAGGCGCTGGATGATGTCATCCTGCCGCAGGGCGATGTGGGCGAGCTGATCGCCCAGGCTGGCGTTGAGGGCGAGCTTGGCGGCCTCGCCCCGGACATCGATCATCGGCCCCTCGACGATCGGGCGCAGCACCACCACGCTGCTGGCGTCATGGGCGGAGATGAAGGCGTCGAGGGCGCGGCCGCCCGCGCCATGCGCCGCGTCCTGGGCGTCCTCGATCGCCTTGGCCTGGCGTTCGAGCGCCTTGTGCTTGCGGATATCCTCGAGATTGACCGTGACGTTGCCGGTGACCGCCCGCGCGCGCTGCTCGGCGAGCACCGCCTCCTTGAGCAGGTTGAAGGCTATGGTGAGCGGATCGCCGATCGGCAGGGCCAGGTCTGCCAGCGCGCGCACGCGCAGCACCACCGGCTGCGAATGCGTCTGCTGGCCCGATGGCGGTGCATAGTCGCGCGCCGAGGCCTCGATGAGGTAGGACTTCCCGGGCAGGAAGTGCTGCGGATCGATGTCGATCGACACCGTCTCGTGCACCGGGCCGGGGTTGCCCGGCGGACCGATGTAGTGCCAGTGCCTGAGCTGCCATCCCGAGCTCGCCGACTGGTCGCTGGATTCGCGCGCCATGACCACCACCGCCTGCAGCCCGAGGTCGTCGCTGGCCACCACCTCGAGGGTGACCCGCTCCCCGGGGTTGACGAAGCGGTTGCGGTCGCTGGTGACCAGTTCGACCTGCGGCGGGTGGTCGCTGTCGAGCTGGATCGAGCCCTGGGCGATGCGCCGTTCGGGCTGGCTCGCGCTTGCGGGCAGGATCAGCGCATAGGTGCCGGAGGCGGTCACCGCGCTTGCTCCCGACCACATCTCGCCCTGCTCGCGCAAGGGCACCTCCTGGTCGCCGATGCGCCAGATCATCGACGGCACCTGCTGGTCGAGGGACACCTGCACGCCCACGCGCGCTCCGCTGAGCACCGTCAGCGTCGCCGGTGGGCCGGGGCGGCTCTGATCGGTGATGCCGGCGTAGGCCGGCCCGTCGACGACGAAACGCGCGGCTCGCAGGGCCGGCAGCGGCATGATGCGGACCTCCAGCGCCCGCGTCCAGCTGCCGCCGCAGGTCGCGCGGATGGTGAAGGCCTGATGGAGGTTGGCGAAGGTCGCGGCGAAGTGCCGGCCATCGTCGCCTTCGCTTGCCATGGCGATGTGCTCGCCTGCCTCGAGCGACTCGCCCAGCCCACCCAGGCCCTGGCCGCGCACCAGCAGCGGCGGCTCGCCGAGCGGTCCGCGCGCGGCATCGACCGGCGCGGCGCTGACATGCACCGTCAGGCTCTCGCCATCGTAGAGCGAGATGCTGGATGACGGGGTGATCGCCAGCGCCACCGCACCGAGCGGCGGGATGTCGGAGAGCGGCAGCGACAGGCGCAGCAGCGCATTGCGGGCATGGTCGGGAAAGGCCTGCGCATAGGCGGTGAACGCCAGCGCCACCGCTCCCATCAACCCCAGCCAGGCGGCGAGCGTGCGCAGGCGCAGGAGCGGCGCCCATGGCACCGAGCCCAGCAAGGCGTAGCCGCGCACCAGGGTGGGCTTGGCGAAGGCCAGTTCGCTGTCCCCCAGACCGCCGATGCCCGCTAGGCGCTCGAACTGGCAGGCATTGATGATGCGGTTGTCGCCGATGCCGGCGACCTCTTCCACCAGCACTGCGGTGCGCTCGGGCGAGGCATGGCGCAGCGGCCGCCACAGGCGGTTGACGAAACCGGCCACCGCGAGGGCGAACAGCCCGATCAGCGCCACCAGGCGCACCGCCGCAGGCAGGTGCAGGAGGTTGTCGAGCAGGCACAGGGCGAGGGCCGCACCGAGGGCGGGTGCGAGCCACTGGCCGACGCCGAGGGCCGCCTGGGCGAGCAGCACGCGCTGGCCGATGCTTTCCAGGGCGGGACGGATGATGGCGCTCATGACCGCCCCCTGAAGGTGCATACGGGTCGGCATTCGCCGCGCTGACGCCGTCCGACCGCGGGCAGCAGGGCCGAGGAGATCGAGCGGGAGTCGTACAGGCCCGCTTGCGGGCCACGCACTGCCGGGGTGCCGCAAGCCGTCATCGTGCCGCCCCCCCTATCTGCAATGTTCCTGCTTTCTCCCCCGGATTCCACAGGGAAATCGAGAGTGTGACCTCGGGGATCTCAGCCGCGGTGGCGGCCATGCCGCGGAACAGCTTGCCCCGGCCGGCGATCATCACCCGCGCCCCGTTGTCCTCGATGTGCCAGCGCCATATCTCCACCCCCCACGGCTTGGTCGGGCTGTCCACCACCGCCGCCCGCCGGGCCAGGCGCAGCAGGGCGTAGGCATCATTCGAACCCTCCGGCCGCCAGGTGCCCAGCAGCACGCGCTCATCGAAGAAGTCGTTGGCATCCTTGAGCGCCTCCGCGATGCGCCCCTGCAGGCCCGCGTCGCCTGCCCTGGGCCAGCCGACCGAGATGCCCGCCTTGCTGCGCAACGCCAGGAACATGCCCGCCCCGAGCGCCGGCTCGATCGAGAAGGTGCCATCGGCGTTGCGCTGGGTGGCCAGCACCGCCAGGCCATCGCGGGTGAGCACCGAGAGCTCCTCGGCATCTCCGCCGATCAGCTGCAGCCTGGTCGCCGCCGCCGATGCGCTGGCCTGGTCGGTGAAGCGGATGAGCGCGGGGAAGACCAGGGTCTGGAAGCCCTCGCCGGGCTTGCCCTGGAGCTTGGCCGGGAGGATGACCTTGTGGCGCACCGGCGGGTCGTCCGCCTTGGCGTCCGGCAGCACGACATCGATGGTCATCGCCGTGGTCATCAGGTGTCCGGCGATCGAGCTGCCGTCGATCAGCTCGACCTTGGTGGCGAATTCGCGCACCGGATAGGGGTCGCCGACCTCCTCGCGGAAGGCCTTGCCGGCCTCGGGCATGCGGAAGTTGCGCTCGAGATGCTCCTTGGCCGCGCTCAGGCGCAGCGACCGTATGCGCACCAGGTCGATGGTCTTGACCACCGTGCCGTCATGCACCTGGAGCGTGCCGCCCGGGATCAGCTGGATATCGCCGGTCCAGCTCGTGCCGTCGGAGAGCTGGATGATGCCCGGGCGCGGATCGGCACCTGCCAGGCATAGGCCCATCAGCAGCAGGGCGATGCAGCGGATCGCGCCATTCCCGCTCATAGCAGATGCCTCCTGCGGCGGATCACCCATTCGCCCACCAAAAGCGCCATCAGCAGTGCGAGGAACCAGGGGTTGCCACTGACTAGCGAGACCTCGCTTACCAGCGGCTTGCCTGCCAGGGTGGTGGTGAGCTTGGAGAGCACCTGCTCGGCATCGTGCTCGGGGACGTAGGTTGCGCCGATGGCGGTGGTGGCGGCCTTGAGCATCGCGTCATCGACGCGCAGGCGGTTGCCCTCTCCCAGGCGCGGCATGACCGCGATCACCTTGTCGTAGGTGTCGACCACGCGCTCATCCTGGTAGATCACCAGGCGGAAGTGGTAGTCGCCGCGTTCGCCGAAGTGCAGGCGTGCTCTGCTGGTGCCCGTGGCCCCCGGCATCGACTCCACCGCCACCGTGGTCGGCTCGCTGGCGCCCTCGGCCAGCAGGGTCGCCGACATGCGCGGCGACGACCCGCCGGTGGTCAGCACGGTGATGCTCGCCACCGCCTCGTCGCCCGGCCGGTAGTGATCCTTGTCCCACTGCACCCGCGCCAGATGGCTCTGGTCACCGACATCGGCTGCGAAGCGCACCAGCTGCCGCCACATCCGCCCGTACGCGGAGCTGCCCTCGGTACCGGCATGGGCCAGCCGCCAGAGGGTGTTGGTGGCGATGGCGGCGACCTTGCCCTTGCCGAAGGACTGGATCGCCGCGAGCACCTGGGGCCGGCCATCGATGACGGTCTCCAGGAGAGGCGTGGCTCCGGGCTTGAGCGCACCGACGACATTAACGCTGTCGACCGCGGCCGCAGCGCTGGTGAGGCTCGACTGCAGCAACGGCTGGATGCCGGCCATGGCCGGATGCGACAGCGCCGCCACCGGCACGGTCACCACGAAGGTCCCGCGGCGGAAGGCGTTGGGCGATTCGGAGAGCACCCAGGGCAGCACTGTCGCCAGCGGGGTGCCGCCATAGCCGCCGCCGGCGAAGCTCTGCTCGCCGCCCAGGACCACCAGCGCCCCGCCCTTGGAGATGTAGTCGACCAGCGCCGCCATCTCCTCCGCCTTCCAGCCGCTGGCGGGGAACGAGCCGAGCACCACGCAGCCATAGCGCGTGAGCGCCTGCGCGCTGCTGGGGAAGCCCTTCTCCAGGCCGCTGTCGCCCTCCAAGCGATCGCCCTGCAGGGTGTAGCGGTCGCCCGCTGCTGCGGTCAAGGTGCGGAACAGGGCGGTGAAGGTGACGCCCGGATCGCGCGCCAGCTCCTGGCGCAGGGCCTTGAACTCCACTCCCAGCTCGCGGGTGAAGTAGAGCACATGCAGGCTCTGCTCGCGCACCTCCACCGCCACCACCTGGCTGTTGTCGAGGGCGGAGACCTCGCCGCTGATCTCGGGCATCGACACGCGGTAGCGCCGCAACCCCGGCTGATCAGCGTTCTGCTTGAAGCTGACCTGCGCCCGTCCATGGGTGAGATCGACGCTCTGGCGGCTGATCTCGCTCCAGCCCGGCTTGCCGCCGATCTCCCCCGCCTGCTCGAGCAGGACCGGGACCTTGCCGAGATGCTCGGCGAATGACGGCTGCGCGGCCTGGGCCTGCAGGTCGGCATCGATGGAGAAGTCGAGGTGGACCTCGGCGGAGGACGGCGCACGCACCTCGGCGACCGCGATGTTGTTCCACGTCTTCTCCTGCTCATCGCCCAGCGAACCCATGCCGATGATTGACAGGCTGACCGACGGCGCGACCGGGAAGGTGAAGGACTCGTCGCCACCGTCGGTGAGGGCGACCACCCCGATGGCGCCGGTGAGCCGCGGGTCGGTAGCCACCGATTGCAGCACCACCCCGGGGTCGCCTGGCCTGACCCCCGTGGGCAGGCTGGCGGGGAGGCTGTCGCGCAGGCGCGTATCGAAGGCGAGCGCCTGGACCTTCACCCCCGAGGGCACGCGGTGGCGGATGGCGTCCACCAGGGCGCGCGCGCGCTCCAGGCGCGAGCGCTTGCCATCATCGACCACATCCATCGACGACGAGGTGTCGACCAGCACCGCGAGGGTGCCCTGCGCCGAATCGCGCCGTTCATAGCGCGAGGCGGGGTCGAGCAGCGCCAGCAGCAGCAGCAGGGCGATCATGGCCCGCGGCGCCCAGATCCGCACCGCACTGGCGGCCGGCATGCGCTCGGCCAGGCGGCGATGGAAGCGCATCAGCGAGAGCGCCATGACGATGGCCAGGGCGGCGATCAGCAGCGGTGAGAGGTGCGGCGTCCACATCAGCGCCACGCCGAGGGCCGGCTGGTGCGCCGGCTCGGGCCTGGGCTCCGGCTTGGACGCGCCAGGCGCACCGGCGCGTCCGCCCTCATCCTTCGCCGCGCCGCCCTGCGCCGGCGCCGAGGCGATGATGCCTTCGGCGATCCAGGCCAGGATCGCCATGACGATCAGCCACGGGAAGAGGTCGGCTCCATGCCGCGAGCGGCGGTAGTCCTCGACCACCGCCTGCACATCGCCGCATTCCCGTACCCGGTGCGTGAGGGTGCCGAGCACCGGTACGCGCGCGGCCGGCAGGTAGCGCGCCACGCCCTCCTGCGCCGATGAGGTGACGCAGACATACTGCTCGAGGCTTGCATCGTCGCTCTCGATCTGGTAGACGCCCGCACGGCCGAATTGCGGCACCTGCTCCCGGCGCCCCTGCCAGTCCAGCGGTCCGCCGGCGAGCGAGCGGACGCGCACCCGGGTGGCATTGCCGTTCGCCGGACCGAGGCCCTGCCCGGCTGTCAGACGCACCACCCGGGCCGCTTCGGCCTGCGGTGGGAGGGCCAGGCCCTGGATGAAGGCCAGCGACCAGCCCTTCAGCGGCACCGTCGACCAGGCCGGATGGAAGGCCACCCCGCAGGTGTAGACGTGCCCCAGGCCGAGGGGCGTATCGGCGACGATAGGGCGGCCATCAGCAAGCCCGATCAGGCCCGTGCTCGCGGCTGAGAGGGTGAGCGCCGAGCAACGGCTGACCTCGGTGCCGGCGATGGTGACCGCACCCGCGGCATCGCGCAGCTCGCTCCAGCACGGCGCATGGCCGTCGAGCACCAGCGCCGCTACCGGCTTGGCGAAGCGCTCGTCGCGCCCCGGAGTGGTGCCGCACCACTCCGGCAGCCCGGCAGCAGAGCGCAGGCCATCGAGATCGGGCAGGACCAGCAGGCTGCCGCCAGTGGAGATAAAGGTCTTGAGCGCGGCGGCTGACGAGGACGGCAGGGCACAAAGCGCCGAGAAGGTGATCACCACCATCAGCGGCTTGCGCCCGTGCAATGAGGCCTCGAGCTGGTCGCCCGGCACCGCCAGGGGCGCGAGGCCGGAGATCGCGCCGGTGCGATCGGGGGCGAGGGCGATGGGCAGCAGGCCATAATCATCGAGCCGTCCGACCAGCACGACCAGGGCGCGGCTGCCGCACCACATCCCCAGCCCGGCACGGTCGTCGGACGGGAAGCCATCGCCCTCGATGCGCGCCATCGCCCAATGGAAGCCGGGGTCCTGCGCGGTGAGCACCACCGGCACATCGACCTCGGCTCCGGCTGCCACCACCACCGGGCGGATGCTGTCGTTGCCCTGGTCATCGCTGATGCGCAGCTGCACGCTGGCCTGCGTCAGGCTGTTGTTGATCAGCACCAGCTCGCTGCGCGCCGGCCGGCCGGCGATGATGCGGTTGGGTGGCGGACGCACCAGCTTCACCCCCACGTCGGCGAGCTGGACCGCGGCGGCGGCGATGCGATGCACCACCACCTGGGTGCCAGCACCGGCGATCAGGGCCTCGGCCGCCGGGCGGCCCCATTCGCCCTCCTGCAGATCGGTGAAGACCTGCACTTCGCGGCCCGGGGTGCCGGCATTGGCGAGGATCGCCAGGGCCCGGCGCATGGCGGCGGCCGGATCGGCGCTGGCATCGCTGGCGCTGCAGTTCTCCAGCGCCGTGCGCAGCGCGGCCTTGTCGGCGACCAGGCCGCCCCCGGCATTGAGCACCGGATCATCGACTGCCGGGACGATCGCGGCCAGGTCCCCGGGGGAGAGCGCCGCGAGCAGGGCGGCGGCGCTCTCGGTAGCGACCCTGAGGCATGGCCGGCCATCCGTGCTGGCGGCCGCCATCGAGCCGGAGTTGTCGATCACCACGACCACGCTGCATTGGCCGCCGCCGCCGATTGCCGGCAGCAGCGGGCGCGCCAGCGCCAGCACCACGCAGGCGATCACCAGCACGCGCAGGGCGAGCAGCAGGATTTCGCGCAAGCGCCTTTTGGCCTGCAGGTTCGGCTCGATGCGCAGGAAGAACATCAGCGATGAGAACGGCAGCGGCTTCTTGCGCACCTTGAAGAACAGGTGGAACAGCACCGGGGCGGCAGCCAGCGGCAGCAGGAGCAGGAACCAGGGGGCGACGAAAGCCATCTAGCCGCCTCCGCCTGCATCCGCGCGCACGCTGCCGTCGGGCAGGGCGGCGGCGGGGTTGAGAGCGCCACTCATACCCACGCCATCCCAGAGCGGATCGCCTGGTCGACCGGGATGCTGGTGTCCGCGAGGTGGTAGCCGGCCGGGGCGTTGGCGCAGCCGCTCCGCATGGCCTCGATATGGCGCTGGACCTCGCGCACGTAGGCGCTGCGGAACTCGTCGATCTCGACGATCACGCGCTTGCCGGTCTCCATCTCGTTGATCTCGACCACGCCATCGAAGGGCAGCGTCATCTCGGCGCGGTCGAGCACATGCAGCAGCATGGCCTGGTGGCCGGCATGGATCAGGTGCCTGACCCCGGCGACGATGGCCTCGGCGTCCTGGAGGAAGTCGGAGATCACCACCACCAGCCCGCGCGGACGATCGGTATCGGCGAATTCATGCAGGATGCGGTCGACCGCCCCGCCGCCCTTGGCGGTGAGCCGCTCGAGCCCGCGCAGCATCGGCCGCAGGCCCTCGTAGCTGCCGGCGCTGGGGAATCCGCCATCGAGCTTCTCGGCGAAGCCGTTCAGGCCGACGGTATCGCCCTGCTTGACCAGGATGTACATCAGCCCGGCGGCGAGGTAGCTGGCATGCTCGAGCTTGGAGCAGGGGCCGCTGGTTTTGAAGGACATGCTTTCGGAGGTGTCGATGAGGATGTGCACGCGCAGGCGGGTCTCATCCTCGAAGCGTCGCACCAGATAGCGGTCGCTGCGGGCATAGACCGACCAGTCGATGCGGTGGATGGGATCGCCGGGTGCGTAGGCGCGGTAGTCGGCGAACTCCACCGAGGAGCCGTGATGGCGCGAGCGGTGCTGGCCCTGGGTGCCTCCCGGCAGCGGCAGTCGCACGCCGACGCTGATCCCATCGAGCCGATCGGCGAGATGGGGCGGAAGGTATTTGTAGGTGGGTGGGATGGCCATGCTGATTGCGCGTGCGATGCCGTGCGGGAGGAGCTTGGGCGGGCGGGTGCGACGTGGCTGGTTCTGCTAGTACTTGGGCTCCTTGACGCTGGCGAGCACGCGGCGCACCACCTCGTCGGGATTGACCCCCTCGGCACCGGCGGCGAAGGTGCAGAAGATGCGATGCCGCAGCACCGGCGCGGCGAAGGAGCGCACATCCGCGCACGAGACGTTGGTGCGCCCGTTCAGCACCGCATGTGCCTTGGCCGCGAGCAGCAGGTTCTGCCCGGCGCGGGTGCCGGCGCCCCAGCGCACGTACTGCTGCACCCAGCCCTTGTTCTCGGGGATGCCCGGGCGGGTCGAGCGGATCAGGTCGGTGGCGTATTGGGCGACATGCGGGCTGATCGGCACCTGGCGGACCAAATGCTGGAACTGCATGATCGCATCCGCCCCCAGCACCCGGTCGACCTCCCAGGCGAGGTCGCGGGTGGTCTCCAGGAGGATGCGCTGCTCATCGGCGGCGTTGGGATAATCGAGGTTGATGCAGAACATGAAGCGGTCGAGCTGGGCCTCGGGCAGCGGATAGGTGCCCTCCTGCTCGATCGGGTTCTGCGTCGCCAGCACGAAGAATGGCCGTGGCAGGTCGTAGGATACTCCGGCAGCGGTGACGCGCTTCTCCTGCATCGCCTCGAGCAGGGCCGCCTGGGTCTTGGGCGGTGTGCGGTTGATCTCGTCGGCGAGCAGCAGGTTGGCGAATATCGGACCCTGCTTGAAGCGGAACGAACGCGCCCCGGTCTTGGGATCCTCCTCCAGGATGTCGGTGCCGGTGATATCGGCCGGCATCAGGTCGGGGGTGAACTGCACGCGCTTGCAGGTCAGGTCCAGGGTGCCGGCGAGGACGCGCACGATCAGCGTCTTCGCCAGGCCCGGGGCGCCGATCAGCAGGCAGTGGCCCTGGGCGAAGAGCGCGACCAGCAGCTGCTCGAGCACGCCGCGCTGGCCGATGACGATCTTCTCGGCCTGCTCGAGGATGCGGTCGCGCGCCCGGCGCAGCTCCTCGACCGCCGCATCCTGGTCCTTGAACTTCTTCCCGGCCATCGGCGTCGATTCGATCGCCGCCCGCGCGGCGACGAAGCGCAGGCGCGTGCGGCCGAGGGTGAACACCGAACCATGCTCGAGGCGCAGCGTGCCCAGCGTCCGGCCGTCGATGGCGATGGGCTTGTCCGCCTCGAACGCCTTGATCGTCCAGCTGCCGTCGCGGTGCTCGATCAGGGCATGCTTGCCCGCGATCTCGGGATCGCTCAGCTGGATGCCGCAATCGGCATCGCTGCCAAGGGTCAAGCGCGCCTTGTCGAGCGCGATGTCCTGGTTGGGTTTCTCGCCGTCGAGGATCTGGAGCTTGTCAGCCATGGTCGCTTCTTCATTGATAGCCGGGGCCTTGGCCCGGGACATGGAATGCGGGCCGAGGCGCAGTGCCGGCCCGTGACGAACGATTTGTACTGCCTGGCGCTGCACGTCCATCCTCCCCGCGCAGGGCGCGGGCAGGCCCTGGACGGCAGGCCGGCGGGACGGCCAGAGACCGGCCTCAGTGGGTCACCGCATACATCACCAGGTCCATCCCCAGCTTGAGCGCCGAATCGCTGTCGTATCCCCGCGCCAGGGGGTATTCGCAGCCGGTCCAGCCCGCCTCGAGGTCATAGGGACTGTAGATCACCCGCAGGTCGCCGCCGACCTGGATGCCTTCCAGGCTGGGGGTGATGAGCTTGGGATTGAGTGCCAGCACGGCAGCGGTGTAGCGCACCTGGTCGAGATGGAACACCGAGCTGAACAGCGCGTGATCCGGCGGGATCGCCTGCAGCTTGACCTCGGGGAAGACTTTGGCGAGCTCCCGCCGCACGGCCAGGTCGAAGGTCTTCAGCCCGAGCCCGTTGTTGATCAGCAGCGTGCCGCCGGAATCCACGAAGTGGCGCAGCGCCTGGCCCGCCTTCTCGCTGAAGGCGAAATCGTCCAGGCCGGTGAGATAGAGGAAGTGGAAGCCCGAGAGGTCGTCGCGCCCCGGATCGACCGCCACGCGCTTGAGGCTGGCACGCACCGCGAGGTCGTGGTTGACCTGGCGCAGCAGCGCCGCAGCGGCGCCGGGATGGACGTTCCAGGCGCCCTCGTGCACCACCTGGGCGAAGACGAACTCGTCGGTGGGCGCCTTCTCGTCCGCCGCCCCGAAGAGCTCGGGCTTGGCCTCCTCGACCCCGACGTGGCTGTAGCCGATCGCATAGGCGACCAGATTGACCCCGATGCGCACCGCCGAATCGACGTCATAGAAGATGGCCTGCTTCAGCAGCGGCACGTCGCGGTCGTCCCAGCCGCAGCCCAGGCCGTACTTCGACACCAGCACGCCGACGCGGCAGCCGATGTAGATCCCCTCCAGCTCGGGCTTGGTCGAGGGGTTGTTGCGCCCGTAGTGCACCTTCTCGACATCGGTGGCGATGTGGTAGATCGGATGGTCGGCGGGGATGGTGCGCAGGCGGTCGTTGGGGAAGGTGGTGCTGAGGGCCGCCTTGACCGAGTCGTAGAAGTAGGGCGATCCCGCCACCGAGTCGAAGACCACCATGCCGCCCCGCAGGACATAGGCTCTCAGTCCCGCAAGCTGCTCGGCGGTCAGCTTCAGCGTCCTGGTCCCGCTGATGAACAGCACCGGCAGCTGCTCGGGATCGCCGTTGAAAGAGGCGAGGTTGATGGTGTCGGCCCCATAGCTGGTACCCAGCAGGCGGCTGCCCTTGTTCATCAGCGACTGCAGATCGCCGGGGCAGAGGTTCCAGTCCGAGACCTCGGTGGCGCCGCCACCGTCGTAGCTGAAGGACGCGGTCTCCCCCCACACCACCTTGCCGATCAGCTTGGGTGCGGACGGCTGCTTCTTGCGCTCGCTGCGCCGCAGCGGCGTGGCCGGCAGCGGCAGGGGCGGCATCGACTCGCCGCCGGAGATGCGCTTGGGCGCCGCCTTGGGTGGCGGCCCGAGCGGCACGAACCAGTCGTTCTCGCTGTCGCACCAGGCGTCCCCGATGGCGGACAGCAGCAGGAAGCCGGCGAGGGCGAACTGGACGGCACGCTGTCGCGGGACGCCCGCTCGCATGCAGATCTTGGTGTCGGTGCTCATCGCGGTGCTCCTTGTGCAACCACAACCAGGTCCTTGACCCGCGCCGCGGCTTCGCTGTAGGGATGGTCGCTGATCAATTGCCTGGCGATGGCCGACGCCTCGGCCAGATGGCCGGCGGCGAGGTGCGCCTGGACCTGCGCCAGCAGGACCTCCGGGCGCCGTGCGTCGTCGGGGGCGGCGATGAGCATCAGCCGGCAGGCGGACAGCGCGAAGGGCAGCTCCTTGCGCGCCGTCCACACCGCCGCCAGCAGCAGGCCGGTCTCGGTGCCCATGCGCTCGATCGGCGTCTCCCACTCGATCGAACGCACGGTCTCCTCGGCGGCGTCGTAATCGCCCTGCCGGATGTACTTGCGCGCGGTCTCGATGCGGGTGCGGCGCAGCAGGGCATAGCGCAGGTCGCCAGGCGCCGCCGCGGTGCCTGCCGCCAGGTAGCGCTGGCGTGCGCCCTCGACATTCCCCGACGCCAGCAGGGCATCACCCTGGTACATCTTCAGCAGCCGCTGATCATCTCCCGACAGTTTGTCCGCCTGGACGGCATCGAGCTGGGCGCGCGACTGCTCGACATCGAAGAAGGCATGGAGGAGCAGGCCGCCGAGGTGCAGGTGGGCGCTGGCGACGAGCTCGGGGGCGGCCTTGGCGGCCAGGGTGCAGGCGCTCAGGCAGTCGCGCGCCGCCTGGTACTGGCGGACGTCCTGGTGCTGGAAGTGGAAGCCCAGCGCCAGCAGCGCCGCGGCATCGCCGCCGGTGAACTCGCGGGCGCGGGTGAGCACCGCCGCGCCGAGCCGGCTGAGCATCTCGAGGTCGGGCACCCCGCGGGCGAACAGCACCAGGGCGGCGAGGTCGCTCTCCGGCATGCTCGGGAAGCTGCGTTCGAGGAGGTCCTTGCGCTGGGTCTGCCAGCGGTGGTCGGGGAAGTCCTCGGCCTGCAGCCACTGCGGGTGGACGAGGATCTCCTGGCTGAGGGTGCCGACGGGATGCCCCCCCTGGCCGACCTCGAGGCGCACGGTGCGCAGGCCGGTGCGCGGGAAGCAGTGCTCGACCTCTACCCCCTCGGCGGTCGAGCCATCATCGAACACCCAGCGCGCCCCCAGGTTGGCCTTGTCGATCAGGCGCAGGTGGACATCGACCAGCGCGGGTCCGCCGCCTTCCCCGCCGAGCATGGTGTGCCCGGCCATCTCCCAGGCGAATGCTGCCGGCTGCGGTGCGCCGCGGCGCTCGGCGCTCTTGGCGGCGAAGCGCGCGACCGGCAGGAAGGCGGAGGCGGGCATCACCTCGAGGCGATCGGCGCCTGGCGGGCGCCAGGCGAGCTCGGCGTAGGTATCGCCAGCGCCCTGGAAGTGGTAGTAATCGAGCACGTGCCGGCCTGGCGAGAGCGTTATCGGCCCCTGGTGCTGGCCGCGCTGGCCGCCATCGACGCCATGGGTGCCGGGCCAGGCGCATACCGGCTTCTCGTCGATGAAGACGAATGAGCCGTCATCTGAGACCGTGGCGAAGACGTACTCGCCGGCCTTGGCCACCTGGAAGCAGCCGTGGTAGCTGGACATGTAATCGACGCTCGGCCCATGGCGGTGGAAGCCATCGAAGACGTTGGGCACCAGGCTGCGGCCCATGACCTCATTGGCAGATGCGCGCCAGGCCTCCTGGAACGCCGTCCAGGTGTCGAACGCGGCGCCGGGTCGGTGGCGCGTCTCCAGCACCACTCCGGCCTGGGGCTCGAAGCGCTGGCTGCCGGGTAGCTTGGCACCGAGGTAGACCTGGTAGGAGGCCGCGCCCGCATGGCAGTCGAAGAGCAGGTCGATGGGTGCTCCCGGGGTGCTCCACAGCACGTGGCTGCCCACCACCGCACCGGCGTCGGTGGCCACCGCCACATCGGGATGCGCTGCGGCAGTGGGCGGATAGATGCGCGCCCAGCCGACGGTGGCCGCAGCAGGGCTATCCTTGTCGCGCGCCACCTGGAAGCGCACCTCGCCGCTGCCGACCCACCCAGGCGCGTCCGCCGACACCGCCGCTGCCATGGCTGCCAGCAGCGCCACCGTCCGCACCCCGCATGAGGAGGACCCTTGGACCATGATCGGCTCCACCCTGCCACCGCCCGGCAGGACGATGCGGCTGGGATACTTATGAGATACCGCCAGGCTAACACCCTGTTGCCCATGGCGGTGTGGCAATTCCCCACAACTCCATCGGCATGCCGCCAGCATACCGCCTCCCGCGCCCAGGGATACTGGCCAGCTGTCCAGCTCCCCTGGCACCACTGGGGGGGCTGCCAGGAGACGGCCCCCCTGCCCGGATGGCGACGTCGCACCCGGGCTGGTGACCCACTTGCGGAGCCCGGCCTCGTTTCGACCATGGCGCCTCCACCCCCATCCCTGTCAGGCATGCCATGACCAAAGCCACCATCCACACGCCACGCGGCGATATCCACGTGACCCTGTTCGACAAGACCGCGCCCAAGACGGTCGAGAACTTCATCAAGCTGATCAAGGCGGGGTTCTACAACCAGCTCGCCTTCCACCGGGTGGTGCCGAACTTCGTCATCCAGGGCGGCTGCCCGCATACCAAGGAGGGCGCCAAGGGCCATCCCGGCACCGGCGGCCCGGGCTACCATATCAAGTGCGAGACCGGGCCGAGCAATCCCGAGAAGCATACCCCCGGCACGCTGAGCATGGCCCATGCCGGCACCGACACCGGTGGCAGCCAGTTCTTCGTCACCCATACCTCCACCCCCCATCTGGATGGCAAGCACACGGTGTTCGGCCGCGTCGACTCGCCGGCCGACCTGAAGGTGGTCAACGCGGTCAAGCAGGGCGACCGCTTCAGCATCGATCTGGTCGAGGGTTCATGAGCGTGGCAGCGCCGCTGTCGACCGCCCAGAAGGATTTCCTCGAACTGCTGGTGACCAGGCAGGCGCTGAGCTTCGGCGAGTTCACCCTCAAGTCCGGGCGCAAGAGCCCCTACTTCATCAACACCGGGTGCTTCCACCAGGGTGGCGACCTGGCCGCCCTCGGCAGGGCCTATGCCGCGACCATCCTGGCCAGCTTCGGCAGCGGCATCCAGGTGATCTTCGGCCCCGCCTACAAGGGCATCCCCCTCGCCCTCGCCGCCGCGCAGGCCTACCAGGCCGAGGTCGGCCGCCCGGTCGGCTGGACCTACGACCGCAAGGAGGCCAAGGATCATGGCGATGGCGGGCTCTTCGTCGGCGCGCCGCTGTCACCCGGCACCTCGGTGGTGATCGTCGACGATGTGCTGACCGCCGGCACAGCGCTGCGCGAAGCGGTGGCCAAGCTCGCACCGGCGCGCGTCGACATCCGCGGTGCGGTGGTGGCGGTCGACCGCCGGGAGAAGGGCAAGGGCGAACTGACCGCCATCGAGGAGATCGCCCGCGACCTGGGCATCCCGGTGGCGGCGATCATCAGCATCACTGACGCCGCCGCCTACCTGGCCGACCATGACGTCGGCGGCCGACGCTTCCTCTCCGCTGAGCAGCACGCCCGCATCCTCGGCCATCTCGCCAGCTGAACTGCCCGCGGCGGCAGTGGCCTAGGCGGGGGGCGGGGCAGCGGCATGGACCGCAACCGCACCCGCGCGCTCGAGCCGTCGTTCCCATACCAGGCAGTAGAGGCAGGGCACGCTGAAGAGGCTGATCAGGTCGATCAGCATCCCGCCGATGCAGGGCAGGGCCATGGGCTGCATCACGTCCGCGCCGCGGCCATCGGCCCACAGCAGCGGGATCAGGCCGGCAAGGGTGCAGAGGTTGGTCATCAGCGCCGGCCGGATTCGCCTCAGCCCGGCGGCCAGCACCTTGCTGCGCACCTCGGGAACGCTGCGCGGCGGCTGGGCGAACTGGGCATCGAGATAGACCCCCATGACGATGCCGTCGTTGAACATCACCCCCAGGAGCGCAAGGAAGCCGACCGTCACCGCGGTGGTGAGGTCGGCTCCCCAGCAGGCCACCGCGAGGAAGCCGCCGGCGACCGTCACCGGCACGTTGCAGCCGACGATCACCGCGGTGGTCAGCCAGCGGCGGGTACCGAGGTAGATCAGCAGGATCATCACCGCGAGCGACAAGGCGACCACCACGCGCAGGATGGCATCGGCATGCAGCTGCTGCTGGTAGCGGCCGATCCACTGGTAGGTGGCGCCGCTGGGCAGCACCAGACGGTGGTCATGCAGGGCCTGCTGGAGTGCGCGGTCGGCGGCCTCCACCACCTCGACCTCGGGGCGTCCGCGGGTGTTCAGCAGGAGGTAGGACACCAGCCGGCCATCGACCGAATGGATGCTCATCGGCCCGCTGGTCCAGGTCAGCCCATGCTGGTCGATGGCGGAGCCGGCCAGAACCGCGTAGGCCCCTTTGGTGTCCCGCTCGGCGCGCTCCAGGATGCCCGCCGGCAGCGGGGTTCCCGCCGGCAGGGTGAGCTCGGCGCGGGTGGCCGAGACCGGGGTCAGGCAGCCCTGGAGCGTGGCGGGCAGGCGCTGGCGGTACTGATCAGGACTCAGGCCATGGAGATCCAGGCGATAGATGATCGGGGCATCGACCAGGTTGAGCAGCGGGATCGAACCGTGCCTGGCTCCCGGCACCGGCACCTGCACCAGCGCCAGCTCGTCTGGATCGTCGCGCCGTTCGCGGGCATAGCGCAGGCGCACGCCGTAGCGCTGATTCCCTTCCACGCTCCAGGCCATGGGCACGCCGCCGAGCGCACCCTCGACCGCCGCCATCACCGTCTCCGCGTCGATGCCGAAGCGCGCCATGCGCACGCGATCCAAGCGGACCTCGGCGTAGGACTTGCCGCCCTCGCGCTGGGCTGAGACATCCACCGCCCCGCTCACCGCGGCGATGATCGGCTCGGCTGCGACCGCGAAGCGCTCGAGCTCCGCGGCATCGTCGCCGCTGAGCGCAAGCGCGATGATCGACTTGATGCCGGTCGACAGCATCACCACGCGGGTCTCGATCGGCTGCAGCAGACTGGGGGCCACCCCGGGGATGTCGGCCGCGCTGAGCACCGCGGCACGCACCTCGCTGAGGGTATGGGGGCGGTAGCCACTGACCTTCCCCCGCGCATCGAGGATCTCGCACACCGGCCAGTCGGCCAGCGGCTTGAGCGTGATGGTGGTCTCGACCATGGTGATCGGTGCCGGATCGAGGGCGGTCTCGGCGCGTCCGAGCTTGCCCATCACCTGGGCGACCTCGGGCACACCGCGGATCTGGCGATTCTGCTCGCGCATGATGCGCAGGCTCTCAGTCAGCCCCCCCTGCGAGAGGATGCTGGGCATGTACAGCAGCGAGCCTTCGTCGAGCGGCGGCAGGAAGCTCTCGCCCAGGCCCGGGAACGCCCGGGAGAGCAGGCGATCTGGCAGGGTGGCGGTGAGATCGCCACCCATCACCACGGCTGCACGGCGCAGCGGCGCGGCGAGGGCGGGATAGCCGAGGCCGACCAGGTAGCCGACCAGCCCGATGAGCAGGCAGCCGGCGATGAACAGCTCCTGGTGCTCCAGCACCCAGCCGAGCATGCCCCGGTAGGCGGTGTGGACCAAGGCGCTCACCGGATTCTCCTCGACCGGCGTCAGGCGCTCGCGCCCCAGGCGCCACACCAGCGCGCCGCCGAGCAGGGACATCAGCGGCGCGGCGATGAACCCGGGGATGACCACCGACCAGCGCTGGTGGTCGAACGGTATGGCGATGCCGTCGAGGTACCAGGCGAAGGCGAATCCGGCGGCCAGCCCGGCGGTCGCCAGGCCGATGGTCCGCGGCAGCCGCCACGGCGTCAGCAGCAGGCGGCAGAGCAGGGGCACGAGCAGGACGCCGAAGAGCACAGAGCCGGTGATCGCCAGGGTCTTGGTCAGCGCCAGCGGGGTGAACAGCCTGCCGGCCTGCTCATCGAGGGCGAAGATGGGCAGGAAGCCGATGATGGTGGTGCAGCTGGCGGTCATGATCGCCGGCGCGACCTCGCGCGCACCGCTGATCACCGCCGCGGTGATGCGCCCATCCGTGGGCGAGCGGGGCATCTCCAGCCCCTCGGCCTGCAACCGGGCCTGCAGTGCCAGGAGATGCTGGAGGATGTTCTCGGTCATGATGATGCCCATGTCGACCATCACTCCGATGGCGATGGCGATGCCGCCCAGGCTCATGATGTTGGCGCTCACCCCGCAGAAGTGCATAATCGCGAAGGTGAAGAGCGTGCCCATGGGCAGCAGCAGGCCGATCACCAGGCTGGCGCGCGCATGCAGCAGGAATACCACCACCACCGCCAAGGTGGTGAGCAGCTCCTCGCAAAGGGCGGTGGTCAGGGTGCTGCGCGTCTCGGCGATCAGCTGCGAGCGGTCGTAGTACGGCACTAGCGACATGCCGCTGCGCTCCAGGCCCGCACGCAGCTGCTGCGCGCGCTCCTTGACCCTGGTGATCACCGCCATCGGGTCCTCGCCCACGCGCATGACCACGATCGCCCCGGCCTGCTCCTGGTTCTCGTCGGCGAGGATGCCCTGCCTGACGGCGGCGCCGAGGTGGATGTCGGCGCAGTCGCCGAGGCGGACCCCGGCCCCGAGCTTGCGGTCGCCGCGCACCATGATGTCCTCGACGTCGCGCTGTGAGCGGATGAAGCCCACACCCCGGATCATGGTCTCGATCCCTGAGCTCTCGATCGACATCGCACCCACATCGCGGCCGCTGGCGGCGATCGCCATCTGCACCATCGCCAGCGTCAGACCCTGCTCCTCGAGCCTGTTGGGGTCGATGTCGATCTGGTATTCACGCACCACCCCACCGACCGGCGCCACCTCGGCGACCCCGGGTACGCTCGCGAGCGCCGGCTGGACCACCTGGTCGATCATGCGCCGGCGCGCTTCGAGATCGTCTCCGCCCTGGATGGTGAAGGCATAGACCTGTCCGAGGGCGATGGCATCCGGCCCGAGCCGGACCACCACCCCGGACGGCAGCTGCGTCTGGAGCGTCGCGATTCGTTCGAGGACGCGCGTACGGCACTCGTCGAGCGCACGGCGCTGTTCGAAGATCACATAGGCATAGCCGGCGCCGGTGAGCGACAGCCCGCGCACCGTCTTGACCCCGGCGAGGCCCTGCAGGCCGAGGGTCAGCCGCCTGGTGATCTGGATGTCGACATCCTGCGGGCTCTTGCCCGGCCATTCGGCCCATACCACCACCTGGTTGTCGGAGATGTCGGGGATGGCATCGACCGGCACGTGACGCCAACCCCACACCCCGGCGCAGGCGATGGCGAGGCTCAGCAGCAGGACGATGAGCGGCGAGCGGATGGCGGCAGCGAGCATCAGCGGCCCTCCGGCGCATCCGCCGCCCGTGCGGCGCCGTCGGGGAAGAGCAGGCTCGCCGATCCGGTCAGCTGGGCCTGGCTGTCGATCAGGAACGCCCCCTGGGTGGCCACCACATCGCCAGCCTGCAGGCCGCTGCGCACCACGTAGCGGTCCGCACCGTGCTCATCCTCGAGCCGCGGCCCCAGGGCCAGCTGCACCAGGATGAAACGGGCGGGATGCTCCGCGCTCGCCGGCCGCACCTGCTTCCAGACCACCTGACGCACCCCGGTCGACAGCACGGCAGATTTGGGCACCAGGATGAAGGTGCCCCAGGTCTCCGGCGCCCGGGGGTCGGCGGCGGTCAGATCGGCGGCGAGCGTGGCATGGATGCGCGCCTGGACCAGCGCCCCGGCCAGCAGCCGGTGCTCGCTGTCCTGCAGATGCAGGTGCAGTTCTCGTGCCCTGATCTCGATATTGATGTCCGGGGCCAGCCAGTCGACCTGGGCCTTGATCTCCGGCAGCTCGCCGGCGTCATCGCTGGCGAGGCTGACTTCCAGGCCGGTGCGCAGGAAGCGGCTGTAGACCTCGGGCACGTGGATGGACACCACCAGCGAATCATGGTCGAGCAGGGTGATGAGCGGCTGGTCGGCCTGGATAGTCGCACCGATCTGCGGCTGGCCCTGCTCGCGCTGGCCGTCGCGCATCATGCGATGGACGTGCCCGGCAAAGGGGCTGACCAGGGTCACGGTATCCGCAGGCTTGCCCCCGTCTGCGATCGCCCGCGCCACGCCGGCGAGGTTCAGGCGGTTGAAGCGGTCGGTCAGTGCATCGATGACGGTGCGCTGCTTGAGCTGGATGGCCGACTGCAGCTCCAGCTGCGCGGCGAACAGCTCCGGGCTGTAGATGTCGATCAGCGGATCGCCGACCTCGACCGCGACATCGTCATGCAGGGTGGCCGGATAGCGCCTGACGACCCTGCCGGAGACCCGCGGGATCACCACCCGGGCGGTGCGCTCATCATAGACCACCGTGCCATAGCCGCGGATCAGCACCTGCGCCGGCCCGCTGGTGATGGTGCTCACCTGCAGACCCATGCGCGCGAGCTGCTCCTGGTTGAAATCCCCTGCCTCGACGCGTTGGAGGATCATGCCGCAGACCGGGCAGCGTCCGGGATGGCGGCCGACATAGTCGAGCATCGGGCAGATGTAGCGCACCCCCGCCTCGGCCATCAGTTCACGGTGCTCCGCGGCGGTGGTGAAGAGCAGCGAGGCGGGCAGCAGGCTGACCGCGAGCGCCCCCAAGAGCGCGCCCATCAGCGCCAGCAGCCAGATCGATCGCGCCGAGGATGGCCAGGTGGTCATGGCTCACTCCGCCTTGCGGTTCTGCAGCGCCGCCGGACCGAAGTACTCGGGATCGGCGTCGAACTTCTCCTTGCAGCGCTTGGGCAGGCAGCCGAAGCCGATCGCCTTGCCGTGGTAGCTCGAGGTCGGCAGCGACAGATCGACCTCGAAGCCGCACACCGGGCAGATGGTGTTGACGGTGTCGATGCCGGGGCGCGGCGCCAGGACGCCCCTGGTCGTCAGCCCCTCCGCCCCCGGCTTGGCGGTGGCAGCGGGCGGGGCGGCTGGGGCGGCGGCCGGAGGCGGTGCAGCGGCGTGAAAGCGTGGTGCGTGCTGGTCGTCGTCCGCGGGCGCTGGCGCAGGCGCTGGAGAAGCGGCAGCGGCAGCGGCACCATGCTTGACCGGTGCCGGCATGTCGCTGGCTGCATAGGGCCGATGCAACCCGGCGCGCACGGTCAGCGCCAGCGCGGCGCCGATGGCGAAGGAGATGGCAAGGATGACCAGGGCACGGCTCATGGCGAGACTCCTGATGGCGGGGATGCGGGGGTGGGCGGCGACAGCCGCCAGAGCTCGGCAACCGCCCGCTCGGCACGCGCCTGCGCCTGGGCAAGCGCATCGCGGCGCTCGGCGATGCGATCGAGGACGTCGAGCACCGAGCCGACCGCCAGCTCGTCGGTGCCGGACCCGGCGAGCACCCTCGCCACCGCGGCAAGCGCCGCATCGTCGCGCTCCAGGGTGCGGCGTGCCAGCTCGGCGGCGGCATCCGCCTGGCCGCGTTCGCGGCCCGCAGTGGAGAGCAGGCGTTGCGCCTCCAGGCGCACGCGGCGCTCCTCGGCTTCGGCGGCTGCACTCCGCGCACGGGCGGCATCCTCGCCGGCGGCGTAGGTGGAGAGATGGAGTGGGAGGGAGAGGCTGACCATGCCTTCATAGGCGCCATCGCTGCGCGTGCCCTCCCAGCCGGCGGTGAGGGTGACCTGCGGACTGCGGCGCGAGGTGGCGAGCATCTCCTCGGCACGTGCCGCCAGCAGCCGGGCGCGGGCCCGACGCACCACCGGGGCGGCATCGATGGACGGATGAGCGAGCGGCGGCAGGTCGAGCGGCGGCAGGGCTGCCGGTTCACCCTGCCCGGTGATCGAGCGCACGCGCGCCTCGGCATCGGCGCGGTCGCGGTCGGCATCGCCCGCCTGCACCGCCAGCGCCTCGATGCGCGTTTGCAGCGACCACAGCTGCTGCGCGCGCACCCCGGGCGCGGTGGCCAGGGCCGCAGTGAGCTGTGCCAGCGCGGTGGTGGCGCGCTCGGCCGCCTGGTGCGCGATCGCTGCACGAATCACCGCCAGGGAGCGGTCGCTGAGCGCCTGAGCAAGATCGGCGGCGGTCTCGCCCTGCACCAGGGCGAGATCGGCCTCGGCCTGCTCCTCGGCCGCCTGGGCGCTGAGCATCTGCGCATCGCGCTCACCCCAGCGGGCGAGGGGCTGGCTGAGCAGCACCTCGGTGTGGGTGATGCCGAAGCGGCTATGCGCCAGGGCCGGGTCGTGCTCGGGATTGACCGAGAGCTGGGGATCATCGAACGCCCCCGCGGCGATGCGCTCGGCGCGGGCGGCAAGCAGCCGCAGGCGCGTCGAGCGCACCAGGGGTGCCTGGTCGACCGCCTGCGCGAACGCCAAGACGGCGGTCGCGGTCGCGCCCGCAGCAGGGGATGGCGGATCGGCGCTCCACCCGCGTACGCATAGGCACAGCGACACGATGGCGATGATTACAGGCACATGATCTCCTGACGTGCTGGTCCACCGGTGGCCGATGGCTGGATGATGGCGTGGGCACATACTGCCGGGCATGCCACCCCTGGGGGGGCATGCCATCGCCATCGCTGGTCACGTCAGGAAGGCACCCCAGCGCAGAAAGCAGGGTGGCCAGTCGGGATAGCGGTTCGTTTCGCAGCCGCCGGCGGGCGCAGGCTCATGGCGCGGCGTCAGCGCCAGCAGGGCCACCACCTGGCGCGGCCAGGTCGGCGGCAGACCGACCGTCTCGAACTGGGCTTGGCTGGTGGGTGGAGGCGGATCATCAGCGGTCTGGTGGCAGCAGGAGGGCTTGCCATGGTTCGCAGGCGCGGGCGCCGGCTGGCCTGCTGCCTGGTGCGCCCCGCAGCAGCACCGTGCCGCCATGACCGTCATCAGGCAGCGAGCCGCGGCGTGCGGGCGCGGCAGGACAGGCGCGACGACGACGGCCAGCGCCAGCAGCACGATCAGTGCGCGGCCGATCCGCCTGGGAATGTTGGTGACCGCGATGATGTGCATCCGGCCCTCATCATGGCGGCCCAGTGCCGTTCGGCAACGAAGGAGGCGGTGCACCAGCACACACGGTGCGATTCAGCGCCCCGCCAGGCGGCGCGGCGCCAGCAGAAGCAGCCAAACGATCCCCACCACCACCGTCAGCCCGAGCAGGGCGGCAGGCAGCCCGATGCGGTCGCTGACCACTCCGACCACCACGCTGGGGACACCGAAGCCGATGTAGCTCCACATCAGGAAGCCGGCCACTGCGCGCGCGCGCTGGGCCCCGGCTGCCTCGCTGACGGTGATCAGCCCGGCGACATAGGTGTAGCCGAAGCCGGAGCAGCCGGTCAAGGCCGCCGCCAGGCACAGCAGGGAGGGCGAATCGCTCCATACCCCGAGGGCGAACAGCCCGCAGGCGGTGGTGGTGCAGCAGGCGCCGATGCGCAGGCAGACCGTGATCGAGGACGGGCGCAGGAACGGCACCAGCTGGATGACCGCGCCGGCACCGGTCAGCAGCATCAGCGCCGCACCGGACCAGCTGACCAGGTGGAGCCGTGACAATTCGCTGCTCAGCAGGCCGACGATCACCCCCGAGACCGACCAGGCGGTCGTTGCGGCGATGGTGACGACCGCCGTGCCGGCGGGGAAGCAGGGCAGGCGCACCAGCCGAGTGGCGTGGTTTCCAGCGGGCTGGCGCCCTGCCGCGGCCGGGATGGCGGCCACTCCCAGCACCGCGAGCAGCAGGAGCGCCAGTTCCATCCAGGCGCTCGGCGGCTGCAGGCCTTGACCTCCAGGCAGGGAGCGGCAGAGGCTGGTAGCCAGAGCCCCGCCGCCGAAACCCACCGCGGTCGTCAGGGCGGTCGCCGACGCCGCTTGGGCTGCGGCACGCGCCGAGGGCAGCAGTTCCGCCAGGTAGGCGGTGCAGGCCGAGGCTGCCACCGCCACCGAGGCCCCCTGGAGCACGCGCGCGACCATCAGCGCCTGGACGGTCGGCTGCACTTGCATCAGCACGGTGGCCGCGATCGCCATCGCCAGGCCGGCCTGCACCGCGGTCTTGCGTCCGAGCACATCCGACAAGCCGCCGAGAAAGGCCAGGATGGGGATCAGTCCGACGACGTAGCTGGCGAACGCCACCGCGCGCAGCCCCTGGCCGTAGCCGGCCGCCTCGCCATAGGCGGCGTAGAGCGGCAGCTGGAGGTTGACCGCAGTGGCCACCGCGAATAGCGCCAGCACCACTGCGAGGGCATGCCAGGTGCCCGCGGCGCGCCCGACCGCGGGCGCGTGCCCGAGCGCGCCGGTCATGCCCCCTCCCGGTGCTGGCAACACGCTGTAGGGAAGCTCGTCCGCCCTGCCTCGCCCTCCCCCGCCATGCCGCCACGCTCACGCATCACCAGCCATGGTAGGGTCGCCAGCAGGCAGGGAAAGCCAAGCCGGGCGCACCCTCCAAAGACGCTGCGTGCGCCAGGCGATGCCCCCTGATGGACAGGGCGGCGCCGCCGCCGATCATCGTACGATGTCCTCGCCACCATCCCCATGCACCCGGGCCTCGATCCACACGCCATGCCGCTGACCCGCACCTGCTACATCGCCTGTCCGGCCTTCGCGCTGCGCAACCCCTTGGAACGCCAGAAGTCGGTCGATGCGGCCAGCTGGTTCGCCGAGGAGTTCGGACTGACCGTGGTCACCTCGCCCCTGCTCGAGCGCTTCATGGGCAATGGCGCCTGGCTGCCGGAGGCGGACCGCCGCAAGGACCTGCTGAGCGCCCTGGATCATGACGTGGTGTGGGCCTGCCGCGGAGGCTTCGGCAGCATCGACCTGGTCGACACCCTGATGCGCACGCGCCGCCGCTCCGGCCCGTTGCTGATCGGCTACAGCGACATCACCGTCCTGCATGCCGGCTGGCGGGCCCTGGGGTGGACGCAGCATCTCTACGGCACCATCGCCAATCGCCACACCGCCAGCCGCCAGGGCGAGAGCCTGCTGGCACTGGTCCACGGCCTCGGCCTCACCCTTGACCACCAGGCTGCCGCCGGGGCGCGGGTGCTGCGGCCGGGGCGAGCGCGCGGGCGGCTGTTCCCGGCCTGCCTGAGCGTGCTGGCGGGCCTGTGCGGCACCCGCCTGCAGCCCGATCTGCGCGGACAGGTGCTCGCCATCGAGGACATCGACGTGCATCCCTTCCTGGTCGATTTCAACCTCGGCCAGCTGCATCACAGCGGCGTCCTGGACGGCATCGTAGCGCTGGTCGGCGGCTCGTTCACCCATGAGGAGCGCAGCGACTACCTCGGCCCCAGCATCGACGAGGTGCTGTCCCGCTGGGGGCAGCGCCTGCGCATCCCCACTCTGTCGCGCCTGCCATTCGGCCATCTCGATGACGCCCTGGTTCTGCCCTATGGGGCGAGCACCGTCTGCACCCTGCGCCGGGATGGCCGCTGGTCGATCGCCATCGCCGGCACCGCCACCCCCCCGCTGTGGGGCTGAGCCCGCGCTCGGCCCCCGCCTGCCGCCAAGGACGCCCCATGGATGCCATCTCCGGCCTGAGCAGCCATGCCGTCACGCTGCGTCACGATCTCCACCGCCATCCCGAACTGCTCTTCCAGGTCGAGCGCACCGCAAGGGTGGTGCGCGATGAGCTGGATCGACTCGGCATCAGCTGGCGCGCCTGCGCCGGCACCGGCACCATCGCCGAGCTGCGGCCGGATGCCCGCGGACAGCGCATCGCCCTGCGCGCCGATCTTGATGCCCTGCCGCTCACCGAGCTGACCGGCCTGCCCTGGGCGAGCACCATCCCGGGCCGCATGCACGCCTGCGGCCACGACGGCCATACCGCCAGCCTGCTGGCCGCGGCCGGCTACCTCCAGCTGCGCGCCGGCGAGCTGCCCGGTCCGGTGCGGCTGATCTTCCAGCCGGCGGAGGAAGGCGGCCACGGCGCGCTGCGCATGATCGAGGATGGTGCCCTGGAGGGCGTCGCGGCGATCTATGGCTACCATAACTGGCCCCCCCTGCCGTTCGGCCGCGCCGCCTGCGCGCCGGGCCCCATCTTCGCCTCCAACGGCGAATGGACCGCCACCATCACCGGCCGGGGCGGCCACGCCAGTTCGCCCCATCTCTGCATCGATCCGATCCTCGCCGGCGCCCATTTCGTCACCCTGGTGCAGCAAATTGTCAGCCGGCAGATCCCCCCCCAGGAGGCGGCGGTGGTGACGGTGACCTGCTTTCATGGCGGGACCGCCGACAACATCATCCCCGAGACGGTCGAGCTGGTCGGCACGGTACGGGCCGCCACCACCACCCGCCGCGATGAGCTGGCCGGACGCGTCCAGGCGGTGCTGCAGGCCGCCTGCTCCGCGAGCGGTGCGCAGGCGCGCTTCGACTACCGGCCCTGCTATCCGGCCACCGTCAACCACCCCCAACCGGCCGCAGCCGCAGGACGCGCGCTGACCCGCCTGCTGGGCGTTGGTGCGCTGGTCAGCGACGGGCTGCCGGTGATGGCGGCGGAGGATTTCGGCTACTACCTCGCGCACGTGCCGGGCTGCTTTATCTTGTTGGGTTCCGGTGTCGCCGGGCGGCCGATCGAGAGCTGCCACAGCCCGCGCTTCGACTTCAATGACGACCTCATCCCGGTAGTGGTGCGCCTGTGGGCCGAGCTCGCCGGCATACCGGCGGACGACGCTCACCCCGGTGGTCGCACCACGCCGGCGAGCCACTCCAGGTAGGCGGGATTGCCACCGGCAACCGGCAGGATCAGGACGCAGGGGCATTGGTAGCTGTGCAGCTGGCGCACCCGCTCGGTCAGACGCTCGGCGAGCGCCTGCGGTCCCTTGGCGATCAGCACCGCCTCGCTGCTGCTGGTCACCACTCCCTGCCACCAATACAGGCTGCGCATCCCCGGCAGGATGTTGACGCACGCGGCGAGGCGTTCGCTCACCAGGCGCTCGCCGATCGTCGAGGCCTCCTCGACGGTGGCGCAGGTGATGTATGCCAGCATCAGGGCGGTGCGCTCCTCGGTGCTCATGTCATCTCCGCGTCCAGGTGTCATGGGGCTCAGCCGGCCAGGTCAAGGCACGACCGGCCCACCTCGCAAAGCGAAGGCAGAGGTCCCTGTCCAGACCGCACTTGGCTCTTGGAAACAGGCTCATGGACGTTATGGATGGTGGCCGCCCGAGTCTGCACGTCGTCGGCACATGCCCAGGATTATATGCGCACCAAGATTCTCGCTTTCGTGATGGCTGGTGGCAAAGGCACCCGGCTCGAACCCCTGACAGCGGCGCGCTCCAAACCGGCGGTGCCCTTTGGCGGCAAATACCGCATCATCGACTTCGTGCTCTCAAACCTTGTCAATTCAAGCATCTACGCGATTTACGTGCTGACCCAGTTCAAGAGCCAGAGTCTCACCGAACATCTCCAGCAGACCTGGAACTTCGGCTCCGTGCTGGCCGACCACTTCATCACCCCGGTCCCCGCCCAGCAGCGCACCGGCGAGCATTGGTACCAGGGCACTGCCGATGCGGTCTACCAGAACTTCAATCTCATGCGCGACCACAAGCCGGAGCTGGTGGCGATCTTCGGCGGCGACCACATCTTCAAGATGAATGTCCAGGATATGGTCGGCTTCCATGTCCAGAACCGCGCCGATGTCTCGATCGCCGCCATTCCGGTGCCGATCCACGAGGCCAGCCAATTCGGCGTCATCCAAGTGGACGAGCACTGGCGCATCACCGGCTTCCAGGAGAAGCCCGCCGATCCGACCCCCATCCCCGGGCAGCCGGACATGGCGCTCGCCTCGATGGGCAACTACATCTTCAACAGCGGCATCCTCCTCGATGCCCTGCAGCACGATGCGGCGACCCCCGATTCCAGCCATGATTTCGGCAAGAACATCCTGCCCACCCTGCTGGCTACCGGGCACAGCCTTTACGCCTACGATTTCCGCAAGAACCGCATCCCGGGTTCCAACAACGAGTTCAATGACTCCTACTGGCGCGACGTCGGCACCCTTGAATCCTACTACGAGGCATCGATGGACCTGCGCGCGGTGCAGCCCCAGCTCGACCTCTACAATCAGGAATGGCCGATCCGCAGCGCCCCCAACACCTACCCACCGGCCAAGTTCGTGCACAATGCCGAGGGACGCGTGGGCCAGGCCATCCAATCGATCGTCTGCGAAGGCACCATCATCTCCGGCTCCACGGTCACCGATTCGGTGATCGGCCGGCGCTGCCGCATCAACAGCTTCAGCGAAGTGCATTCCTGCGTGCTCAACGATGGCGTGGAGGTCGGCCGCGGCGCCCGCCTGCGCCGCTGCATCGTCGACAAGGGTACCAGGATCCCGCCAAATGACGTGATCGGCTACAATCACGATGATGATAGCCGGCGCTTTCACATCACCGAATCCGGCATCGTCGTCATCGCCAAGGAACAGAATATCCAACCACCCAGACGCTGAGCCTGCATGCACGCATCACGTAAGGCCACTGAGCTGCCTGAGGGCACCCTGCCGACCGATCGCATCGGTCCGGACGGCGTGGTGGTGCATTCCCTCACCGCCCATGCCCTTTTCGCGATGGATCGGCACAAATGGATCGAGAGCGAGAAGTATGGCCGGGATGTCGGCGAGCCCATCTTCAAGGACTGGATCGACTGCTATTGGAAGGGCTGGACCCGGGCCAAGCTGATGGAGCATCTCTACGGCTGGCGCTGCTGGGGAGCCTTCGAGGAAGGCGATTTCGGTCTGCTGAGCCGAGCAACCGTGGACTATCATGTTCCACGCCGGATACTGGAGAGCGTCGCCAGCATCCTCGCTGACGGGGGGGAGAACCTTGACGTCATCTCCTGGGCCATCGCCGAAGGCCACAACCTGGACCAGATCCTCTGGCTCCTCGACCGCATCGACATCAATGCCAAGCGGCACCGCCTGCTTACCGACCACATCCGCCTCTTCACCGAAAGGAAATGACATGAAGTACGCCGAGCTCGAGGGGATGACGGTCAAGGAGCTACGCACCATGGCGGCGATCAAGGGGGTGACGCGGGCGAACAAGCTGACCAAGACCGAGCTGCTGGCCGCGCTCTCGAGCGAGAGCGCGCCGAAGAAGAGCAAGACCGCCGCCAAGCCGTCGAGCACCGGCACGGCTCGCCGGCGCAAGCAGGCCACCTTCACCTCGTCGGTAAAACCCGACCTCACTGGCCCGAGCAGCAGTTCGATGCGGATCAGCCAGCCGGCGGCCCAGGCGGCTCCCGCCGCGGTCGCCGCCAGCGATCCCGGTCTGCCCGTGCCGCCGCGCTACGGAGCCGACCGGCTGGTGCTGATGGTGCAGGATCCGCAGCACATCTTCGCCTATTGGGAGCTCAGCGGGGATACCCTTGGCCGCGTCCAGGCGCAGATCGGTGGGCAGGCGATGCCGGTGCTCATCATCCATACCGCCAACGGCCAGGAATTCCGCGAGGTCGACCTGCGCGGCGGCAACTACTACCTATCGGTCGCCCCGGCAGGGCATTATGAGGCCGAACTGGCCCTGCGCGATGCCGCCGGCCAGCTGCATGCGCTGGCGCGCTCGAACAAGGTCGCGACCCCGTCACCCCAGGTCTCCACGCGCGTCGATGAGCACTGGATGGGGATCGACGAAACCTTCCATGAGCTGCTGGAGCTCGCCGGACTGCCCGGACAGCCGCGCTCGGCCTCGAGCAGCGCCCGTCTGGCCGACCAGCGCATCGCCGACCAGCGCATCGCGACCTGGAACTGGGAGCGGGTCGCCGGGCTCTCGAGCGGGTCGCTGTCCAGCCATTCGCTCAGCAGCCACGCACTGGTCCAGCGCTGAGTGCAGCGCAGGCGCCGCGCTCGCTCTCAGGGCCCGCCGTCGTGGCGTGCATCGCGCCTGCCCAACCGCCTGAGATCCCTGGCTGGCGCCGTGGTGCGGAGCCCTAAGGTACGCACGCATGCCTGATGGCTTCCTGATGCTTGTCCTGCACGCGCACCTGCCATTCGTGCGGCATCCGGAAGACCCGCATTTCCTCGAGGAGCATTGGCTCTTCGAGGCCATCACCGAGACCTACATCCCGCTCTTGACCCGCCTCGAGCACCTGCTGCGGGACGGTGTCCGCACGCGGCTGACCATGACCTGGTCGCCGCCCCTGTGCGAGATGCTCGCCGATCCGCTCCTGATCGGACGCTACCAGCACCATGTCGGCCGACTGCTCCTGCTCGCCGAGCAGGAGGTCCATGCCAAGGCGCACTCGCCGTACGCAGAAGCGGCGCTGATGTACCGCGACCATCTGCGCTACTGCCTGACCATCTGCGCCCGCTTCCACGGCAACCTGGTCCTCTGGGTGCGCGAGCTGCGTGATGCCGGGGTGCTCGAACCGATCACCTGCGGAGCCACCCATGGCTTCCTGCCGCTGATGCTCTCGAGCGAGGCGCAGCGGGCGCAGATCCTCATTGCGGTGGAGAATTACCGCAAGCATTTCGGCTCGCCGCCGCGCGGCATCTGGCTGCCGGAGTGCGGCTTCACCCCGGGTGTCGAGCAACTGCTCAAGGATGCCGGCCTGCGCTTCTTCTTCGTCGACACCCATAGCATCTATTACGGCGACACGCGGCCCCGCTTCGGCGTCTATGCGCCGGTCTATACCCCTGCGGGGGTCGCCGCCTTCGGCCGCGACCCGGAATCCTCGCGCTCGGTGTGGTCGTCCCAGAGCGGCTATCCGGGCGATCCGGTGTACCGGGAGTTCTATCGCGATCTCGGCTATGACGGCGATTACGCCTATGTGCGCTCCTTCCTCCATCCCGATGGCGTGCGCCGCAACCTCGGCCTCAAGTACCATGCCATCACGGGCAAGGTCGAGCTGCACCTCAAGGAGCCCTACCGCCCTGCGCCGGCGTTCAGGCGCGCGATGGAGCATGGCCAGGATTTCGTCAATGCCCGGATCGCCCAGTGCCGCCACATCGGCGGGCTGATCGGCCGACCGCCCCTGGTGGTCTCGCCCTATGATGCCGAGCTCTTCGGACACTGGTGGTACGAGGGCACGCAGTTCGTCGAGAGCATCTTCCGTGCCGCGAGCGCGAGCGGGAACAGCCTAGTGCCGGTCTCGGGCAGCGAATACCTCGCGGAGTTCCCGATCCACCAGGTGGTCACCCCCTCCGCCTCCAGCTGGGGCGATGGCGGCTACAACGCGGTCTGGCTCAATCCCCGCAATGACTGGATCTATCCGCACCTGCATGCGGCCGAGGAGCGCATGGTCCACCTCGCCAGGAGCCATCCGCATGCCACCGGCACACTGCGGCGGGCGCTCAACCAGATGGCGCGCGAGCTGCTGCTGGCGCAGTCCTCGGATTGGGCCTTCATCATGACTACCGGCACCACCGTCCCCTATGCGATACGCCGGACAAAGGACCATATCAACCGTTTCACCGGCCTCTACGAACAGGTCAATGCCGGCCGCCTGGACGTCGCGATGCTCAGCGACCTGGAATGGCGCGATACCATTTTCCAGGAGATCGACTACCAGGTCTACGCCTGAGCGTCTGAGACGCCGCCGGAGGGCGATGCGCAGCACACCGCCGGAGTGCAGGGGATGATGGCACTGGCGCATTTGCGCCGGCGAGGATATCGGGAATAGTAGGGCTGTCGTGACTCCAGGCGCATACTCCCTCGTCGACCTCGATCAGCGCCCCGACCTGGCGGCGGAGGTGCTCGCGCTGTTCACCGCCTCGCCCCCGGGCGCCAACCACCTGGTCTGCGGCCTGCCGGCCTACATGGGTTTGCCGGCCTCGCCCGAATCGCTCAGTCAGGCCGCCGGCGTGCTGATCGCGCTCTCGGGCAACCGGGCCGCCGGGGCGCTGGCGCTGTGCCCCTACAGCGAGGAGCAGATCACCCTGTGGGGACCGGCGGTGGCCAAGGGCGCCGGCAGCGAAACCGGCGCACGCCTGATCGATGCCGCGCGCGAAGCGCTGCACCTGAGCCCCTACGGCAGCATGCGTGCGCTCGCCGATACGCGCAACCGCCGCAGCCGCACGCTGCTGCTGGCGCATGGCTTCACCACCTGGAAGGACACCTACTGCTACGAGCGCGAGCTCGGCGGTGCCGCCCAGCCTGGCACCTCGCGGGTGCGGCGCGCGGCGGTACGCGACCATGCGGTGCTGGCGACGATCTTCATCCAGGGCTTCCCTGACAGCGACCACTGCATCCCGAGCCTGCAGCGGCGCGAGTCGGAGGGCTACCGCCACTACCTGCTCGAGGACGACGGCGTGGTGGCGGCGGCGGCGGCGATCCAGGACGCCGGTGGGCGCGGGTGGCTCAAGCTGGTCGCGATGCGTCCGGAGATGCGCGGCAAGCACCTGAGCAAACGCCTGCTGGAAGGCGTGCTGGCGGAGGAGGGCAAGCGCCATACGCGCGCGCTCGCGCTGGAGGTGCTCGCGGACAATGCGCCCGCTATCCACCTCTATGAAAGCGTCGGCTTCAAGCGCCGCTGGACCGCGACCATTTTCACCGGACCGGTGTAGCGCTGCGCAGGCGCGCCGAGGCGGCCTCGTCGATCAGCGCACTGCCACCGTATGATCGTGACCAGCGATGGTCACCTTGTCACCATGGTGCAGCTTGCGGCCTGGGCGGGTCTCGTCCTGGCCGTTGACGCGGATGCCGCCCGAGCGCACGGTGGCCTTGGCCTCGCCGCCCGAGCCGACCAGGTTCAGCTTCTTGAGCAGCTGCGCCAAGGTGATGTAGGGTAGGCCCTGGCCATCCAGTTGGGGCGGACGCACGGTCGGCACGCGCTGCGGGGGGAGTTCCGGCTTCTGCCCCGGCTTCTGCCCCGGCTTCTGCCCCGGTTGCTGGCCTGGCTTCTGGCCCAGCTTGTTCGCCAGCGGCTGTGCCACCCGCGCCCCCAGGGACGGCGCGGTGGCGACCGACGGCGCTGCGGCCTTGCCCCGGCCCCTGCGTCCGGAGGCGATGATCCCCTGCCACGGCGGTTGATCGTGATGATGCTTGCTCATGGTTCTCAGGCTCCCCGGTGATGCGGCGTTCTCGATGGACTCATGACCATGCGTCCAGGTAGCCCTTGACCCCCAGCCAGCTCTGGCGCGGCAGCTGGGCGCCCATCACCTGGACCACCGCCGCGCCGCTGAGCGAGCCCAGCCGGCCGCATGAGCGCAGTGGCAAGCCGCGCAAATAGCCGGCGAGGAAGCCTGCGGCCCAGGAATCCCCGGCACCGGTGGTATCGATCGCCTCGACCTGCTCGGCCTGGACGCGTACCCGTTCGGCTCCGCGGGCGATCACCGCGCCCTCCTTGCCGAGCTTGACCGCCACCACCGCGACCTGGCGGGCAAGATCCTCGAGCGCTGCCTCGGGACCGCCGGCATGCCAGGCGGTCGCCTCGTCGGCATTGGCGAACAGGATGTCGATGCCCTCCGCCAGCAGCTCGGCGATCAGCGCGCGGTTGGCGTTGACCACCTCGAAGGAGGCGAGATCGAGGGCGATCTGGCAGCAGGCGCCGCGCGCCGCCTCGACCACCGAGCGGGTCAGCCCGGGACTGAAGAGCGTATAGCCCTCGATCACCACCATGCGCGCGCCGCTGAAGACCTCGGGCGAGAAGAATGCCGGGTCCAGGCTGGCCGCCGCACCCAGGCAGGTGCGCATGGTGCGCTCGGAATCGGGCGTCACCATGCTGAGCACCTGCCCGGTGGGCAGGGAAGCCTGCTCGACCAGGCGGGGTTCGCAGTTCTGCTCGAGCAGGGCGCTGCGGTAGTACAATCCCAGGTCGTCCTGCCCGCAGGCGCCGATGAAGGCGCTGCGCACGCCCAGGTGGGCGCAGCCGACCGTGGTGTTCGCCGATGAACCGCCTGGCGAGCGCGCCGGCTCGCGCCCGAGCTTGGCGAGCAGGCCGGAGATGATCTCGGCATCGACCATCTGCATGCCACCCTTGGCGCCAGCGACGTGCGCCGCGAGGAAGGCGTCGTCGACCTGGACCACCAGGTCGACCAGCGGCGAGCCAACCCCGATGAGCTCCGCCTTCGGGGTCGGAGCGGGCATGGCAAGGGGGGCGGCCGCGCCGGCGTCGGCAGCCGGCTGATCGCTGGCGGTGGTGGCGTTGGAGGGGGTGGTGGTCATGGGCTTCTACCGCACCGGGACGTGGCGCGCTGGGAGATCCTGCGCATCAGTGAATGGCACGGGCGGCGCACCCGCGCATGGGGGAGGGTGCGCTATTTGCGCTTCTCGTCCAGTATCCGGGCGACTTCCATGAGGATGCCCTGGGCCGAGCCCTGCAGCGTGCGGCCTTCGGACTCCGCCGCATCGGCATGGAAGGAGAAGCGTGGTGGCGGATCCGTGGCCAGGTCGACCAGGGCATCGATGCCCAGCTTGGCGCCGCTGGCGGCATGGAACGGCGTGCCCTGCTTCATCCACACCGAGCTGGTGGTCTTGCCGCCGCTGAGATCGAGTCGGCCGCTCTTGGCGGTGACCTGGAAGAATTGCAGCAGTTCCATCACCCCGCCGCTGGTCACCACCCCGGTGAAGGTCGCGCCCGCCTGCTGCAGGTCGTTGAGGCTGAAGCCCGGACCCATGGTCTCGAGATTGGAGATCTGGGGGGCCTGCGATCCGAGCGATCCGGGATCGCCGCCCGGTGGCAGCAGGTAGAGGCGGTACACCTGTCCGCCGATCTGGAGCTGGTCGCCATCGCCCATGCGCACTTCGGCGGTGATGCGCTTGCCATTGACCAGCACGCCGTTGCGGCTGTTGAGGTCGACCACCAGCCAGTAGCCCCCCTCGTTCCAGCGCATCTCGGCATGGCGGCGAGAGGCCAGCGCATCCTGCAGCAGGATGTCGACACCCTCCTCGCGGCCGAAGGAATAGGCACGTCCTGGGCGGAGTCTGTGGGCGCGGCGGGCGGCGGAGAGTAGGTAGAAATCAACGTTCATGGCGTAGGTCGCCTCACCAGCTTGACGGGGCGAGCGTAGTCCGCAAGCGCCAGCGCTGCACCGCCATGCAGGGACCGGCCTGCCAGAGTGGCAGAGCGGATGCCCGACGCTAGCGTCCGCCCATGACCCGCCTCGCCATTCCCGTCTTCCCGCTGCCCGACGGCGAACCGTCGCCCCGCCAGCAGCTGATCGCCACCCTGGCCCGCATCGATGGCTGGGGCCAGGGCGCCTGGCGCGAGATCCACGCCACCTGGCGGCTGCGCGGGGGCACCCTGGTGATCGACGATCTCGAAGCCGGAGTCAGTCGCGACCCGGATGACCGCGTGGTGGCCGCGACCCTGGTGCTGGAGCGCCATGGACTCGGCGCCGCGCGCGAGCATGACGACGCCACCTGCGATTGGGTGCTGCGCCTGCTCTGGCGTTCGCTCATGCCCCGCCTCCGGCTGACCGCCACCTGCCACCAGCCCGCTGCGAGCATCCGCAGCGTCAATGCCTGCGTCCTGACGCCGCCACGACCAGGTGCGCCGCCGGGCCTGGTGGTGCGCCTGCTGGTGCGCCTGCCGATGGCTGGGATGTGCTGCGACGGCAAGCGCTTCGCCGGTTTCGTGCGCCAGCTCGAGGACTTCGCCGCCGAGCTGGCCAGCCGGCGCCGCCGCCCTGACCTGGACCAGCATCGCCGCGCGGTGCAGATCCAGCGGCGCCTGCGCGCCGCGCTGCCGGCGCACGGCCTGGTGGCCTTCATCGGCGATGGCGCGCGGCTGGCGCGCGACCGCAGCGACCATCCGAGCAGCACCTGCCGCCCGCTGCGTGCACCGCCGGCACTGCGCACCACCATCTCCCTTCCCGGCCTGGGCCGCTTCCACGGCCTGGGCATCACCACCGGGGTGACCGCCATCGCCGGCGCCCCCTACCACGGCAAGAGCACCCTGCTGCAGGCGATCATTGCCGGCCGCGACGATCATCCGCCCGGCGATGGACGCGAGCAGGTGGTAAGCGATGGCACCGTGGTGCAGATCCAGTCCGAGGATGGCCGGCGGATCAAGAGCCAGGATCTCTCGGCGTTCTTCTCCCGGCTGCCCGGCTCGCCGAGCACCGCCTTCACCACCGAACGCGCCTCGGGCGCCACCAGCATGGCGGCCACCCTGCTGCAGGCGGTCGCCGCCGGCTGCCGCCTGCTGGCCATCGACGAGGACAGCGCGGCGAGCAACTTCCTGACCATCGATCCGACCATGCGCCGGCTGCTCGGCGCTGCACTCGACGGCACCGTCACCCTGCTCGAGATGCTCCCTGCGCTCTCCCGCCTGGGCGTCAGCACCGTCCTGGTGGCCGGTTCGCAAACGCAGTCGCTTGCCTGCAGCGACCGCGTGCTGCTGATGGAGCACTACCGACCATCCGACGCCAGACGACGAGTCGCACGCCTGCTCCGGCGCACCCGCTCTGTCACCAGTGCGACGGTGCTCAGCGCGCCCAGCCGCTGGCTGGATGACCAGCGCGATGGCCTGTTCGGCCAGCGCCACTTCCTCACCGTCGATGCCAGCGAGCCCGAGCGTCCGGTGCTGCTGCAGCAGCCGCTCGATCTGCGCCGCGCTGGCTGGACGCTCGACACCGCCTTGGTGCGCGGCGCCTTGGCGGGCGCGGCCTGCGTCTGCCGCATGGCCGCCGACGGCGAGGCCTCGCTCGAGCAGTTGCGCCTGCGCTATGAGCAGCTGATCGCGGCTCATGGCGTACGCGCGCTGGACCCCTTCGATACCGCTCTGATCGCCGCGCCGGCGTGGCAGCTGGTGGTCTGCGTGCTCGAGCGTCTGCCAATCCCCCAGCTGGCCAGCGTCCGGCGCACGCCGGCCGGCCGGGCGGGCCGGGGCCGCGCATCCGGTTGAGCGGGGTGGCGCCGTCACCGAATGGGTTCATATTGACACATAAAGGCCCGGGCCGAGACTCTCGCCCCAGGAGTCCGCCGTGCCCATCCCACCTGCCGTCCCCGCGGTCATCCTGGCAGAACCCTCCCCCGCCCGCCCCCAGGGGATCTGCGGCCGTGGCGCCTCGTGCAATCCGCAGAACCGCTTCGAACCCTACCGCCATGACGCCGATGAGGAGTGGACCGCCGCCGAGGACCCCGCACCCGGCACGCTCATCCTCGTCGACCGCAGCCAGTCGCTGATCACGCGCAACGACAGCCCCGATCTCCCGTTCAGCGCCTCCCTCAATCCATACCGGGGCTGTGAACATGGCTGCATCTACTGCTATGCCCGGCCGACCCATGAATACCTCGGCTTCTCCGCCGGCCTCGATTTCGAGAGCCGCATCCTGGCCAAGCCGGACGCCGCCCGGCTGCTGCGCGAGGAGCTCTCGGCACCGGGCTGGACGCCGCAGCTGCTGGCGATGAGCGGGGTGACCGACTGCTACCAGCCGGTCGAGCGCCGGTTGCGCCTGACGCGCGCATGCCTGGCGGTGCTCGCCGAGCTGCGCCATCCGGTGGCGATCATCACCAAGAGCCAGCTGGTGACGCGCGATCTCGATCTCCTCGGCGAACTCGCCCGTCATCGCGCCTGCAGCGTCACCATCTCCCTCACCACCCTGGACCAGGAGCTCAGCCTGGCGATGGAACCCCGCGCGCCGGTGCCGACGGCACGCCTGGAGGCGATGCGCGCGCTCGCGCAGGCGGGGGTGCCGGTCGGCATCTCGATCGCCCCGGTGATCCCGGGACTGACCGATCACGAGATCCCGGCGCTGGTGCGGGCCGCCGCCGCCGCCGGGGCCGGCTTCGCCCACCATACCCCGGTACGGCTCCCGCTGGGCGTCGCCGAGCTCTTCTCGCAATGGCTCGCCGAGCATCGGCCGCTGTCTCGGAGCAAGGTGCTCAACCGCATCCGCCAGCTGCGTGGCGGACGGCTCAACGACCCGCGCTTCGGCACCCGCATGCAGGGCGAGGGTGTCTTCGCCGAGCAGATGCACGATCTGGTCGCCTGCTCGCTGCGCCGGCACGGCCTCGCCGACCAGGCCCCCGAACTCTCGCTCTCGGCCTTCCGCAGGCCGCTCGGCACCCAGCTGAGCTGGTTCGATCCGTAGCCGCCCGCACCCCCCGCTGTCCAGCTGCGGGTGAGCGCGCCTTGTCCCTCCTGCCCGTTCGCTAGGGTCGCCCGCATGCCGCTCTCCGCCTTCCATCCTGCGGTGAGGGACTGGTTCAGCGCCGCACTCGGCGCCCCGACCCCGGCCCAGGCACTCGGCTGGCCGTCGATCCGCTCCGGCAGCCACACCCTGATCGCCGCGCCCACCGGTACCGGCAAGACCCTCGCCGCCTTCCTCATCAGCATCGACAGCCTGGTCCAGCAGGGTCCCTACCTCGCCGCCGGCACCCAAGTGCTCTACATCTCGCCGCTCAAGGCGCTGGGCAACGACATCGAGAAGAACCTCCAGGGCCCGCTCGCCGGCATCCGCGAACGCGATGTGCTGGTGCCCGACATCCGCGTCATGGTGCGCAGCGGGGACACCCCGGCGGCCGAGCGGCAGCGCATGGTCAGGCACCCGCCGCACATCCTGGTCACCACCCCCGAATCGCTCTACATCCTGCTGACCAGCGAGGGCGGCAGGCGCACGCTGCAGACGGTGCGCACGGTCATCATCGATGAGATCCACGCCATGGCCGGCGACAAGCGCGGCGCCCACCTCACCCTCTCGCTCGAGCGCCTCGAGGCGCTGACCTCGGCGCACGGGCCGCTGCAGCGCATCGGCCTGTCGGCCACCCAGAAGCCGCTCAGCGCGATGGCCGAATTCCTCGTCGGCAGCGGCCGCACCTGCGCGCTGGTCGATGCCGGCCACCTGCGCCACCTCGACCTGGCGGTCGAGATCCCCTCCTCCCCGCTCGAGCCGGTGTGCGCGCATGAGGTGTGGGCGGAGATCTACGAGCGCATGGCTAGCCTGATCGAGAGCCATCGCACCACGCTGATCTTCGTCAATACCCGCAAGCTCGCGGAGCGCATCGCCGCGCGCTTGAGCGAGCGGCTGGGCGAGAGCCGGGTCACCTGCCATCACGGCAGCCTGTCGCGGGAGCGCCGCTTCGACGCCGAGCAGCGGCTGAAGGCCGGCCGTCTCGCCGTGCTGGTGGCAACCGCATCCCTGGAGCTCGGCATCGACATCGGCGATGTCGAGCTGGTCATCCAGGTCGGCTCGCCCAAGGCCATCGCCACCTTCCTGCAGCGCGTCGGCCGCGCCGGCCACGGCATCGCGCGCACCCCCAAGGGCCGGCTCTTCCCTCTCACCATCGACGATCTCGATGAGGCCGCCGGCCTGCTGCGTGCGGTGTCATCCGGCGAGCTCGACCGCATCCCCCAGCCCCGCCAGCCGCTCGACATCCTGGCCCAGCAGCTGGTCGCCGCCTGCGTCAGCGAGACCTGGGACGAGGAGGCGCTCTTCCAGTGCTTCACACGCTCGTGGCCCTACCGCGATCTGAGCCGCGACAGCTTCGATCGCGTGGTCGCCTTGCATGCCAGCGGGCGGGGCCTGATCCACCGCGACGGCATCAACCACCGGCTGCGCGCCACCCGGCGCGCGCGCCTGGTGGCGGTCACCTCCGGCGGCGCGATCCCGGAGACCGCGCTGTTCCAGGTGCGCGAGGAGCCGAGCGGCAACCTGGTCGGCACGCTCGACGAGGATTTCTCGCTCGAGTCCAATCCCGGGGACATCGTCCAGCTCGGCAACACCTCCTGGCGCATCCTGCGCATCGAATCGCGCGAAGGCATCATGCGCGTCGCCGATGCCCATGGCGCCCCCCCCACCATCCCCTTCTGGCTGGGCGAGGCGGCGGGCCGCACGCGCGAGCTGAGCGCGGCGGTGGCTGCGGTGCGCGACGAGAGCAATTCGCCCGCCTGGCTGGTCCGCCACGCCGGCCTGGACGCCGGCGCGGCCGAGCAGCTGTGGGCGCACTACCTCGCCGCGCGCGCGGTCCTGGGCGCACTGCCGACCCAGCGCGTGGTCATCGCCGAGCGCTTCTTCGACGACAGCGGTGGGATGCAGATGATCATCCACGCCCCTTTCGGCGTGCGCATCAACCGCGCCTGGGGCCTGGCGCTGCGCAAACGGCTGTGCGGCGGCTTCGGCTTCGAGCTCGAGGCGGCGGCGAACGAGAACGCCATCCTGTTCTCGCTCGCGCCGACCACCAGCTTCGCCCTGGAGGAGATCTTCACCTTCCTCTCGCCGGTCAACGTGCGCGCCCTGCTGGTGCAGGCCTGCATCACCGGCGGGCAGTTCGAGACCCGCTGGCGGCGCAACGCCAGCCGCGCCCTGGTGGTCGAGCGCTTCGCCGGCGGCAAGCGCGTGCCCGCCTACCTCACCCGCCTGCGCGCCAACGATGCCCTTTCCGCCGCCTTCCCGGGCGTGCTCGCCTGCCCCGAGACCCTGCCGGCCGGTCCCATCGCCCTGCCGGTCGGCCATCCCCTGGTCGATCAGACGGTCGAGGACTGCCTGACCGAGCTGATGGACGTCGATGGCCTGATCGAGGTCCTCACCGCCCTACGCGATGGCGCCATCACGACGCGTGCGGTCGAGCTCAGCGAGGCCAGCCCCCTGGCTGGCGGCATCCTCGCCGCCAAGCCCTATGCCTTCCTCGATGATGTGCCGTTCGAAGAGCGCCGCGTGCGTACGGTACGGGCTTCCGCCGCGCGCATCCAGCCGGCGGCGGCGATCACCGAGCTGGACCCGGTCCTGGTGGAGGAGCTGCGGCGCGACATCTGGCCGCAGCCACGCGATGCCGAGGAGCTGCACGAAGCGCTGCAGTGGATGGGCTACTGCCTCGACAGCGAAGCGGCCGGCTGGGAGGCGCTGCTGTGCGAGCTCAGCGCGGACGGGCGCGCCATCCACCGCGACGGCCGCTGGCAGGCGGCTGACGCCGCGACTGCTCCCAAAGATGTCCTGCGCGGCCGGCTCGAGGCCCTCGGGCCGGTGCATAGTGACGATCCGCTGCTGCTCGAGCTCGAACAGGAGGGCGTGGTGCTGCGCACGCGCTACCTCGGCCGCCCGGCCTGGTGCCATCGCCGCCTGCTCGCCCGGCTGCACCATGCCATGCTCGCTCGCCGCCGTGCGAGCGCCGAGCCCCCCGCCAGCGCGGCTACCCTGCTGCGCATGCTGGCGCGCTGGCAGGGCGTTTCGGCCGACGATCAGCGCGAGGGGCCGCGCGGGCTGGCGGCGACCCTCGACCAGCTCTCCGGCTACGAGGCGCCGGTGCCCGCCTGGTCGACCCGCCTGCTGCCGGCGCGGGTGCGCGGGTTCCGCCAGGACTGGCTCGATGGCCTGTGCCGCTCCGGCGAGTTCGCCTGGGGCCGGCTGTGGAGTTCGCCGGTGCGCGATATCCGCCAGGCGCCGGGCGCACCGACCTCGCTGCGCACCACCCCCATCTGCCTGGTGCGCCGCGAGCATCTCGAGCGCTGGCTCTCGATTGCACCGCCGGCACTCGGCGAGGAGGGGCTGTCGAGCAACGCCCGGGCGGTGCTCGCGGCGCTGCGCGCCGGCGGCGCGCTGTTCCAGCTCGAGCTGGTGCGCGCCAGCGGGCTATTGCCCGCCTACGTCGAGATCGCCCAGAGCGAGCTGATCGCCCAGGGCCTGATCACCTGCGACTCGTTCTCGGCGCTGCGCTGGCTGCTGCTGCCGCCGCAACGGCGCAGCCGCGCCTTGCCGCCGGGTGGACGCTGGAGCCTGCTGCGCGCGCCCGCCAGCGGCCAGGCGCCGGCCCAGGCCAGCGCCCTGACCGCCGAGGACCAGGCGCTATTCGTCGCCCGGCAGCTGCTGGCGCGCACCGGCGTGGTGTTCCGGCAGACCGCCGCGCGCGAACGCCAGCCGCTGCCATGGCGGGACCTGCTGCGCGCTCTACGCACCCTCGAGCTGCGCGGCGAGGTGATCGGCGGGCGCCTGGTCGCGGGCTTCAGCGGCGAGCAGTTCGCCCTGCCGCAGGCCGCCGAGATGCTGCGCATGCTCAGCCGCACCAGCCTGCCGCTCGCCGGCCCGCCGGAGGTCTCACCGGCCGATCCGCTCAACTACCGCGGCATCCTCACCCCGGACGAGCGCGTGCCGGCACGCACTGCCGGCAACGTCCAGGTCGGCTGAGCGCCGCGCCCACCTGCGGCGAGCGGGGCCGTCACTTGCCCGCCGCCAGCGACTCGAAGTAGGCGAGGATGCTGCCGAGCTCCTCCGGCTTGAGGTTGGCCACCAGCCCTTCCGGCATCATCGAGTTCTTCTGCTCGCCGCGCTTGACGATCTGGTCGGTCTGGATCTCGCTGACCACACCGCCACCGCCGCACAGCTTGATGGTCTCGGCGCCCTCGCTGATGATGAAGCCGACCAGCATGGTGCCGTCCTTCAGCTCGAACCAGCGGGTGGCGAAGCCCTGGGCGATCTTGGCGTTGGGCTTGACGATCGATTCGATCAGGTCGGCACGGCTGTACTGCTTGGCGATCTCGCCGAGGTAGGGGCCCTTCGGCTGGGCGTCCTTGGAGATGGTGTGGCAGGCGACGCAGCCCTGGCGGGTGAAGAGCATCTCGCCCTGCTTGGCGTCGCCCTTGGCGGTCTGGGCCACCGCCAGCACATCATCATAGGGGATGTTGCCGATCACCTTGCCCTCGAACTTGGCCGCGGCGGCGCGTGCCTTGGCGAGCAGCTCGGCATCGGCCTGCGGCTGGGCCTTGGCAGGCTTGGCCGCCACCGCTCCGGCGAACCTGAGGTTGTAGAAGGCGATGCGCTCCTTGACGTAGTCGCCGATCTCGCCTCCGGCCTGCTGGCCGCTGCGCAGCGCCGCCTCGATCATCGGCGACTGCGCCCAGGTGGTGCGCTGGAAATACGGTCCCTGGTGCTCGGGCCTGGTCGTCCACCAGTCGGTCTTGTTCCACTCGGCCTCCTGGTAGTAGAGATGGGCGAGGGTGTCGTAGATCTTCTTCTGGAAGTCCGTGGGGGCGCCGTTCAGGCGGCCGATCAGGCCGGTGACGCTGGCGGGATCGTGCATCCACTTGAGCGCCCACAGCGCGCCATCGACGAGATCAGGCGATTGGCCGGGCGAGACCACCGCAAGCACCGGTTCGGCATTCTTCAACTCGACCAGGGCGCGCACCGCGGTATGCGGGATGATCAGCTGGGCATCCTTCCACTCCGGCTTGACCGCCGCCAGGGGCAGGATCGCCTTGGCGTACTCGCCCTTGCCGAGGCGGGCCAGGCCGATGAGCGCCTGCACCCTGACGCGCGGGTTGTCGCTCGAGAGACCGGAGAGGAACGGCTCGGCGGGGACCCCGGCAAGCTGGCTCTTGCGGTCGGCCAGCGCACGCAGGGCCCATTCCTGGATGGTCGCATCCTTGGTCGCCGCCAGCAGGGCCTCGTGCGAAGCGGTTCCATACAGCTGCTCGAGGGTGAACAGCGCGGCGATGCGCACGTAGAGCGGATGCGTGCCCCCCATCAGCTCGGCGAGCGCCTTCTGGAATGCCGGCTTCTGGCCGCGGCGCAGGATCTCGTGCTGGGTCTGCTGCCGGCACACCGCGCTGCGCGAGCCGATGTAGGAGGCCAGCGTGGCGTCGTCGGCCTTGCCGAGGTCTGGGAAGGTCGCGCGCTCGGTGCCGATCGGCTGCAATTCGATGATCGCGCCCACGTTGGGGCCGGCATTGGTGAATACCGCGCCCTTCCACGACGAGACGTAGATGCGCGAGTTGCCGTCGACGTCGATGTCGGTTACCCGGTCGACCCGCGCCCAATCCTTGCGCTCGACCGGCAGGAAGCCGGCGCCATCGCGGGTCAGCGGGATGGTGTAGATGTGCGAGGTGCCCCAATCGCAGATGAATTGGCAGTCGCCGTCGGAGCCGGGCAGGCCGGGCTCGTGGATGTAGAGCGTGCCCACCGCCGCGCCGCCGCCGAAGTCGGCGAGGGTGGGCAGCAGCTGGCTGCCGAAGCGCAGGTAGAGCGAGGGGTAGCCGACGTCGGCCATGCCGACGATGTAGGTGAAGCGGCTGTTCCAGCCATCGCCGTCGTTGGTGTTGTCGTAGATGAAGCCGTCGAGGTAGGGGTCCTGCGAGACGTCGAGGATGTTGCGCGTGTGGTGGGCGTAGACCTCGAGCTCGGAACCGTCTGGACGCACGCGCACCACGCTGCCGCCGCGCATCACCAGGGTGCCGCCGTCGGTGCCCCTGCCGTTGGGGATGCCGAAATCGCCGATCGCCATGTAGATCCAGCCGTCGATCGCCTCGCGGATGCCGTTGCTGGTGTGGTCGGCGGGGTGCTTGTCGAGGCCGTAGCCGATGCCGGTGACGATGTCCACCGCCGAGTCCGCTACCCCGGTGCCCTTGGTGTCGCGGTAGGCGGTCAGGGTGGGGGGATGCAGGCAGTAGAGCGTGTCGCCGTCGTAGTAGATCCCGCGCGGCGAGTCGACATCGGCGACGAAATCCTTGACCGAGGTGGCGACGCCGTCGCCAGTGGCATCGACCATGCGCACGATCGAGCCGCGATGGGGTGCCCTGTCGAGCGAGCCGTTCTTGTCCACCGTGACGAACACCACGCCGTTTCCCGCGGCGCTGACGCTCACCGGGTAGCTGACCTCGGGCGGCTTGCCGAAGATGGTCGCGCGATAGCCGGGCGGGACCTTCGACATGTAGGTCTTGACCGACAGCGGCGGCGGCGGGACGTCGAAGGTCTTACCGCCAGGGATGGGAATGGTGGCCGGCCTGGCGCCGGAGACCAGGAGATTGGCATCGGCCCAGTCGGCATGGTCGTTGCCGGTGCCATCGCCGCCATCGGTGACGTGCAGCACCAGCTGCTTGACCCCGGCAAGCGGCACATCGACCTTCTGCGGTCCTTCGCCGCTGCCCATCACGCCGCTGCGCCACAGCAGCTTGTCATCGCCGAAGACCACGAACTCGACCGTGCCGGTGCCGTTCTGCTCATCGTCCAGGCCGACCGAGGCGGTGAAGCGCTCGGTACCACCCTGGAGGTCGATCACCAGATCGCTGACCGCATGGGTGCCGAAGCCCTTGTCGAACCTGGTGCCGTTGATGCTGATCGGCCGACCCTCGACCGAGCGGTCGGCCTTGGGCGTGTTCCACCCCTGCTTGGCCTTGCTCAGGTCGAGGCTCGACAGGCTGACGGCCTCGGCGGCCTGCGGGCTGGCGCTCCAGGCGAGCACGAGGACGAGGACGAGGCTCTTGGACAGGACGCTGCGCATGATGCTCTCTCCGCGGCATTGGCATTATAGGTACGTCGCTGGCAGGCCTGACGTTGCAGGCCCCCTGGGCTGCTTTGACGATGGAATTCGCGAAACGGAAGCGACGATGGCGATGTATACCCCAGGGGAGCCTATGCTCGGTGCGGATCACCTCCAGGGAGAGATCGACCAGGCGGTGCGCGCCGTCCGGGGCGGCGACCGTGAGGCCTTCCGCGCCATCATCGACGCCTGCGAGTCGCGCCTGCGCGTGACCGTCGCGCCCATGCTGCCGGACCCCTCGTCGGTGGAGGACGTGGTGCAGCAGGCCTTCGTCACCTCCTACCGCAAGCTCGACCAGTACCAGCTGGGCACCGGCTTCATCAGCTGGATCGCCACCATCGCCCGCTACGAGGCCCTCAACGAGCGGCGCCGCTGGCTGAGCGAGCACTCGTTCAAGCGCCGCTACCAGGATGATGTGCGCATCGAGCAGGCCATCGTCAACGCCAACCAGGAGCAGCGCCTGGACAGCGATCCGGCGCTGGTCGAGCATCTCCACGTCTGCATCGACGAGTTGCGCGATCGCGCCGCCACGGTGGTGCGCGACCACTACTTCCGCCAGCTCCCCAATGACGCGATCGCCGAGAGCCACGGGCGCAACCAGGCCTGGGTCCGCCTGGTCCTGCACCGCGCCCGCCTCGCCATCGCCGACTGCCTGAAGCTGCGCGCCGGAGGGGCCTATGAGCACTCCTGACCTCGACCGCCTGATCACCGCGTATCTCGATGGCACACTCGAGCAGGCCGGCCGGCGCACCCTCGCGGCACTGGCCGAGAGCGATGCCGAGGCGCGCTCGAGCCTGGCGCGCGCCAGCTACGCCGATCGCATCCTCAGGCAGGCCGGAGCGCCCGCGGTCGATGGCGAATGCGTGATGCGGGCGCTGCCGACCAACAGCGGCACGGCATTCCAGGACCGCGTGCTCGCCAAGATCGTGCGCGCCAGCACGGCACGCCGCCGTCCCACCCCGGTGTCGCCGGCCCGACTGGCGCTGGCCGCCACCCTGCTCGCCTCGGCGCTGCTCGGCGCGATCCTCATCGGCCGGGCCCTGACGCGCGAGAACCTCAGCCCGGCGATCGCACGCCTGAGCGCCACGCAGGGCGCGGTGTGGGATGGGCCCGACCTGCGCACCATCGGCGATGGCCTGGTCCCCTCGCGCCTGTCGCTGACCTCCGGACTGGCGGAGATCACCTTCATCAGCGGCGCACGCATGCTGGTCGAGGGCCCGGCGATGGTCGAGCTGGAGTCCGGCATGCGCGCCCGCCTGCTCTCCGGCCGCGCCACCGCCACCGTGCCGCCGCCGGCGCACGGCTTCACCATCGCCGCCCGCGGCGTCGAGGTGGTCGACCGCGGCACCGCCTTCGGCGTCGAGGTGATGCAGGACGGCCGCACCGAGGTCCAGGTCTTCACCGGCACCGTCGATGCCACCCTGGTGGGCGACGCGGCCCAGGTGACGCATGTCAGCCTGAACGCCGACCAGGCGGTCCGCCTCGACCCGTGGCGCGGCACCCTCAACCGCGTCACCCCCGACCCCGCGCGCTTCGTGCAGCAGATGACCCCGACGCAGCTGCAGCTGATGCTCTCCGACCTGGTCGCCGGCGGCAATGGCCGCGGCTCGGGCATCCACGACGGGATCGACCCGCTCACCGGCGAGATCACCTCCAGCCCGGCGACCGGCCTCCTGCTCGGCGACAACCTCTACCATGTCACCAACGGCAGCCCCTTCATCGACGGGGTGTTCATCCCCAACGGTGCGCTCGGGCCGACCACCATCGACTCCTTCAAGCACCGCTTCCAGTTCCCCGCCAGCGACGGCAAGGGCTATGACCTGATCCGCCGTGGCGGCACCTGTGAGGCGCCGGAATACGGCGGCCTGGAGCATCCGAAGATCCCGCCGGTGTTCGGCGGGGTGGATTATGCCAGCTTCGGGCATACCGCGGTCGGCCTGCATGCCAATGCCGGGCTGACCATCGATCTCAATGCCGTGGCGAGTGCGCACGCCGGCATGCGCGCAGCGCGCTTCACCGCCCAAGTCGCCAATATCGGGCGCAAGTACGGCGGCGAGGGGCTTGCCGACTTCTGGGTGCTCATCGATGGCCGCATGCTGCAGCACCTGGTCGACATCACGCCCACCTCGGGCTCCTCGCCGGTCGACGTCCTGCTCTCGCCCGGCGACCGCTTCCTGACCCTGGTCAGCACCGATGCCGGCAATGGCAACGGCCTCGACTGGGTGACTCTCGGGGACCCACGCCTGCACCTGGTCAGGGCAGCGACACCGCGCTGAGCTGCCCGGGCGCTGCCGGCCGGGCGCTGCTGGCTCAGCGCTGCTGGCTCAGCGCACGACGAGCTGATCCTCCACCCGCACCACCCCGCTGACGCGCTCGGCCTGGCTGCGGATGGCGTGGCGGTCGGCGTCGCTCGACACCGTGCCGGTCAGGATCACCACGCCATCCACCGCGGTCACCTGCACATTGCGCGTATCGCGCGCCACGTGGGCGTCATGGCTCAAACCGGCACGTACCTCCAACGCGATGCGCTGGTCGCGCTCGGCGGAGGTATCCGCGTGCTGGCTGGGCGGAGCATTGGGCAAGGCGGCAGGCAGATCGGCGTGCAGCCCCGGGGCTGGCGGTGCCGATGCGCCTGGCGCGGCCGGGGCGCCTGGGTGCTCGGCGGTTACCGCCGGGTTGGCCGGGTTGGCCGGCGCGGGCGCGGGCAGGGAGGACGGGGCTGCAGTTCCGCTGCCGGACGGGGGTTGGGACTCCGGGGCGGCCCGCGGGCCCGCGGTCGCCTGGCTGGTCGTGCTCGGCTGGTCGCGGACGACGCCCGTGCCGGTCTCGGGACCGCAGCCGACTTCGACCAGGGCCGTGCCGACGGCAAGCACGATCGCGCAGGTGCGCATGTCCGACTCCCGGCTGGCATCCTGCCATGGTTCCGGCCCTTGCCAAACGCCGGCATGGGGAAACCAGCTCGGCCCTGGCCGTACGCTGCAGCGGGCATCAGATCAGGTCGGGCAGCATCCTGGTGCCGTCGCCGAAAGTCGGCACCTCGACTCCCATGCGCGCCAGCATGGCGAGGTAGAGATCGCAGAGATTGCCTCGGCAGGTCGGCACCACGCGCCCGCTGTGGATGGTCCCGCCGCCGCCGCCGGCGAGCACGATGGGGAGGTCATCGTGGTTGTGGCGGTCGCCATCGCCGATGCACGAGCCGTACATGATCATGGAGTTGTCCAGGAGCGAGCCCTTGCCCTCCTTGACGCCCTTGAGCTTGTCGAGGAAGTAGGCGAACTGGGTCATGTGGTAGACGTTGATCTTGCGGATCGAGTCGATCTTCGTCTGGTCATTGCCGTGGTGCGACAGCTCGTGGTGGCCGCCGCTGATGCCGATCTCCTTGTACACCCGGCCCGACCCGCCATTGGTCAGCATGAAGGTGGCGATGCGGGTGGTGTCGGTCTGGAAGGCGACCGTCATGATGTCGAACATCAGCCGGGAATGCTCGGTGAAGTCGCTCGGGATGCCGTTGGGGATCTTCAGCTCGGTCTTGCCGCCATTGCCGGCCTCGTCCTCGTGCCCGGAGATCTTCTGGATGCGGCCCTCGAGCGCGCGCACCGAGTCGAGGTACTCGTCCAGCTTGCGTCCGTCATTGCCGCCCAGGGTGCCCTTCAGGCGGGAGGCGTCGTCGTTGACCAGGTCGAGCAGGCTGCGGTTCTCGGCCGCCAGCGAGGCCTGCGCCTGGGCCGAGCTCGACTGGCCGCGATCGGCGAACAGGCGCATGTAGGCCGAGCGCGGATTGGTCTCCTTGGCCATCGGCGTGGTCGGCGAGCGCCAGGAGATGTTGGTCGAATAGGCGCAGCTGTAGCCCGAGTCGCAGTCGCCGGAGCCCGAGCCGCCTTCCATCGACAGCTCGATCGAGGGCAAGGTGGTGTAGGCGCCGATCTTCTGCGCCGCCAGCTGATCGACCGAGATGCCGTTGTAGATGTCCTTGCCGCTGGTCTTGCGCAGCCGCGTGCCGGTGAGGAAGGTGCCTGCCTCGCGCGCGTGGTCGCCGGCGCCATCCGCGCCGCCCATCGCCGCCGCCTGGGTGAGGCCGCCGAGGATGAGCATGTCGCCCAGGTGCTTCTTGACCGGTTCGAAGCAGCCCGGCAGCGCGGTGCTCTTGCCCTGGTTGAACTTCCAGTGGTCGGCGATCACCCCCATGCCGAAGTGGATGAAGGCCATGCGCACCGGTGCGCGGGTGGCCTTCTTGGAGTCATCGGCGTAGCCCATCTGCTCAAGCAGGGGGAGTGCCATGGCGACGCCCAGGCCTCGCAGGGCGGTGCGTCTCGAGATCAGAAAGCGGCTGGCCATGGCTGACTCCTGTGCAGGCGCGTCGCAGAACGCTATTTGGTGGCTTTGCGATTGAGGAAGGGATAGCTGGTGACCACCTGGGTGATCAGGGACGAGAACTTGTATTCGCTGCTGACCACCGCCTTGTCGATGCGGTCGATGGTCGCATCATCGCTCTCCTCGACCCCGCGCCCCATCGCGTAGGTGAGCATCTTCTCGGTCAGGCAGCGCACGAAGTGGTCCTTGTTGGCCATGAAGATGGCCTTGAGCTCGATAGGACCCCGGAATTCCTTGCCGTTGGGCATCTTGCCGCTGGTATCCAGCGCGCCGTCGCCGTCCATCTCGCGCCAGTGGCCGATGGCATCGAAGTTCTCCAGGCCGAAGCCGATCGGGTCCATGAGCTGATGGCAGGAGGCGCACACCGGGTCGGTGCGATGGCGCTCGAGCCGCGTGCGCGTGCTGAGCTTCTTGCCGTCCTGCACCTCGGCCTGCTTGTCGAGCGGGGGGACCATCGCCGGCGGCGGTGGCGGCGGGTCGCCGAGCAGCTGCTCGAGCACCCACTTGCCGCGCTTCACCGGGCTGGTGCGGGTCGGCAGCGAGGTGATCGCCAGGATGCCGCCCATGGTCAGCACGCCGCCGCGGTTGTGGTCGGTGAGGGTGACCTTGCGCAGATTCGAGCCGGTGACCGGCGGCAGGCCGTAGAACTTGGCCAGCCGGTCGTTGACGAAGGCGTAGTCGGAATCGATGAACTCGAGGATGCTGCGGTCCTCATGCATGAGGTTCTCGACATAGGTGTCCACCTCGTCGAAGAAGGCCTTGCGCAGCTCCTTGGTGAACTCGGGGTACCTGGTCACGTCGGGCTCGATGAAGTTGAGCTTGCGCAGCTGCAGCCACTGGCTGAAGAAGTTGTCGACCAGGGCATGGGCCTTGGGGTCCTTGGTCATGCGCGTCGCCTGCTTCTCGATGTCGGCGGGATCGTGCAGCTTGCCCTGGCGCGCGGCCTCGAAGAGCTCGTCATCGGGCATCGACGACCACAGGAAGTAGGAGAGCCGCGAGGCGACCTCGTAGTCGTCCAGGTGGTAGGCGCCATCGGCCTCCGGCATGCGGTCCTGCTCGACGCGGAAGAGGAAGGACGGCGAGATCAGCACGCCCTTGAGCGCCAGGCGCACCGCGGCCTCGAACACCTCGCCCTGCTGGCTGGCGACATCGAAGACCTTGAGCAGCCGGTCGACCTGGTCGGGGGTGGGCGGGCGACGGAAGGCGCGGCTGGCGAAATGCTCCAGGATCTGCTTGGCGGCATCGTGCACGTTGAGCTTGGCATCCGGATGGGCGATGAAGATGCGCTTATGGCTCTCCGGTACCGCGTACACCGGGGCGCCGACGATGTCCACCATCTCGAGGTCCAGCGCGCGCACCTTGGGCGGCTTGGCCGGGGCGCCCGGCTTGGCGGGTGCGCTCTGCTTGGCGGCTGCACCGGCCGGCTTGGGCGCATCGGCGGGCGCCTCCTCGAAAGGGTTGATGAAGGAGAATGCCACCGGGCGCATGCCGCGCTTGGCGTCGATGGTGGCGGTATAGGTGCCGGGAGAGCCCTTCTGGGCCGTGACCTTGACCTCCTTGACCAGCTTGTCGTCGATCTTGATCCCGAGGTCGACCGGATCGCTGCCGGCCTGCTCGCCCCAAGCGCGGATCTTGACGGTGAACTTGCCGGTGTCGGGGAAAGCGATGACGCCATGCACCTCGCTGGCGGTCTCGAGGTGCACGGCATGGGGCTTCTTGGGGTCGCTGGCTTCGGCGGCCTTGGGCTTCTCCTTCTCCTTGCCGTCCTCATAGATCGACCACGTTTCGGCATCGACGTGGAAGGAGGCGGAATCGATGATGGTCGCCTTGTCGAGGATCTGGTCGGCGGCGATGAGGTACTTCTCCATCAAGAGCGGCGGGATGGCGAGCACATCGGCGATGTTGTCGAAGCCGTCGCCGACATCATCCTCGGGGAAGTCGGCGGCCGGCTTGAGATCGAGGCCGATGAGGTCGCGGATGGTGTTGTTGTACTCCGCGCGGTTGAGGCGGTGGATGGTCACCCGGCCGGCATCCGGCGGCTCGCTGGCCTTGACCGCGCGGATCCAGCCGGTGATGCGGCCGACCTCGATCTCGCTCGGCCGCTTGGCCTCCTTCTCCGGTGGCATCTCCTGGGCCTCCATCTTCTCCAGGCACAGCTTCCAGACCTTGTGCACGTGCATCGCCGCATCGCCGTCGGCATAGAGCGAGAAGTTGATATCGGCCTTCTGCTTGTCGGGACCATGGCACTTGTAGCAGTAGGTCGACAGCAGCGGCTTGATGTCCTTGTCGTAGGTGCTGGCCAGGGCGGTGCGATCGGCCGCCTGCGCCAGTGCCGGCAGCACGGCGATGGCCAGGAGGATCACCAGGGCAGGGATACGGGCCACAGACGTGCTCCAGGAGATCCGCGGCTGCCCCACCCGCCCCACAACCGTCCGGCAGGCACAGGCGCATCCTGTCCAGGTGATACCCCCCCCCGCGGCAGCGGTTGACCGCGCAGCTGGGAGGCAGGCGCCTGAGCGTGCCAGGCCACCACGGCCTGCTCGCCGTGCGCCTGAGGAGGGACGCCGATATGCATCGCTGATCATGCTCAACCCGTTGTCCTGACCATGGATCTCACCTGCCTGGCATCGCACATGAATGTCGGCAATCATGCCGGAGTGTCAGGCGAAATCCACCAGCTTGCCTGGGGCGTCCTGCTCGCCCCGTGGAGCTTAAAAATCCTGTCAGATCGCGGGACCGGTTGGCAAAGACTGGCATGGTGGCGGCCCGCCTTGGGCGATCAGCCGCACGCCCCCCCGTCGCCCCCGCGGGACCCGAGCGACCAGGTCCGCCCACCCTGTCGCATCCCCCACTGACGGCCACGCTGGCTGCTGGCGGTGAGCGCCCGCCTGGCCATGCGGCGTCAGCGCCCATGACTGCCTGCCGGAGCCCCCCAGCCACCGCGCGGCAGGCACATCCCGCGCATGAATAGGTCACTTTTAGGCATGTTTCCGTCCACGTGATCCGCCTGGACAGCGGCCGTCATCGTGAGAGCATGCGCCTGGTTCCGTACGTCAACGCACTCCACCTGCTGACGGTACCTTCCCATGGCGGAACGCATCATGGTGATTTCAGGCATGATCCTCCACCCCATGCGCACAGCCGCGGCCGGCCTGGTGGTGCTCGCCCTGCTGCTGGCTGCGCGACCGGCGCCGGCTGGCGAGGCGGCCCCGGCCGCCAGCGGGGAGGCGGTCAGCTACAACCGCGACATCCGCCCGATCCTGGCCGAGAACTGCTTCACCTGCCATGGCCCGGACAAGGCCAAGCGCAAGGGCAAGCTCGGGCTGAACACCAGCGAGGATGCCCAGAAGCCCCTGGCCAACGGCGATGGCAGTGCGGTGGTGCCTGGCCAGCCCGGCAAGAGCCTGCTGATCGCGCGCGTCACCACCAGCGATGCCGATGACCACATGCCGCCGGCCAAATCAGGCAAGTCCCTGAACAACCAGCAGATCCGCCTGCTGACGCGCTGGGTCGAACAGGGGGCGGTCTACCAGCCCCATTGGTCCTACATCCCCCCCGCCGCGGTCCAGCCGCCCCCCGCCCCCCCGGCCTTCGCCGACTGGTGCTCCACCGACATCGACCGCTTCATCGCCCTGAGCTGGGCGGTGGACGGCCTGCGGCCGGCCCCGGATGCCGACCGCGCCACCCTCATCCGTCGGCTGAGCCTGGACCTCACCGGCCTGCCGCCGACCCCGGCCGAGGCCGAGGCTTTCATCGCCGACAGCAGCAGCCGCGCCTACGAGACGGCGGTCGATCGCCTGCTCGCCTCACCGCATTATGGCGAGCGCATGGCCGCCTACTGGCTCGATCTGGTGCGCTATGCCGACTCGATCGGCTATCACAGCGACAATCCGCGCAATGTCTCCCCCTACCGCGACTACGTCATCGGCGCCTTCAACAGCAACCTGCCCTTCGATCGCTTCACCATCGAGCAGCTCGCCGGCGACCTGCTGCCGCAGCCGACCATGTCGCAGCGCATCGCCTCGGGCTACAACCGCCTGATCATGACCACCGAGGAGGGCGGCGCCCAGGCCAAGGAATACGAGGCCAAGAACTCCGCCGATCGCGTGCGCAACCTCAGCGTCGCCTGGCTAGGCTCGACGATGGGCTGCTGCGAATGCCACGACCACAAGTTCGACCCGTTCGCGACCAAGGACTTCTACCGCCTCGCCGCCTTCTTCGCCGACGTCAAGGAAGCCGCCATCGGCAGACGCGAGGATGGCATGCCGGTGCCGACCCCGGAGCAGTCCGCCGAGCTGGACCGCCTGGATGCTCAGATCCGCCCGCTCGCCGCCACCCTGGCGGCCGAGACCCCCGCCCTGATCGCCGAGCAGCGCACCTGGCAGGCCGGTCTCGGCACGACCACCACCTGGTCGCCGGTCGCCATCAGCACCGCCACCGCCGAGCACGGCACGCAGCTGCAGATCCAGGGCGATGGCAGCGTGCTGGCGAGCAAGCCGGCCGACAAGGAGGTCTACACCATCACCGGCACCACCAGCCTGGCCCACCTCACCGCCGTGCGCCTGCATGTGCTGCCCGACCCGAGCCTGCCCGCCAAGGGTCCGGGCACAGCCGGCAACGGCAATTTCGTGCTGAGCGAGTGCGCCCTGGCGGTGGTCACCCGCGGCACGGCAAAGCCGCTGACGCTGCGCGCCGCCTACGCCGACCATGCGCAGAAGGACTGGCCGATAGCCAATGCCATCGACGGCAAGGACGACACCGGCTGGGCGATCCTGCCCGAGGTCGGCAAGCCGCACTGGGCGATCTTCGCCTGCGACGGCCTCGACCTGACCGCCGGCGCGAGCCTGCGCGTGACCTTGACCTTCGCCACCGTCCATGCCCAGCACCTGATCGGCCACCTGCGCCTGGAGGCGACCGGCGAGCGCGAACCGGCAAAGGAGCAGGCGATGCCCAAGGCGGTGCTCGATGCCCTCGCGATCAGCGAGCCCAAGCGCAGCCCGCAGCAGCGCCAGGAGATCACCACCTACTACCACTCCATCAGCCCGGCGCTGGCGGACACGCGCCGTGCCCTCGAGCCGCTGCAGAAGGCCCAGGCCGAGCTGACCGCCAGCCTGCGGCGCTGCCTGGTCACCACTGCCGCCGAGCCGAGAACGGTGCGCGTGCTGGCGCGCGGCAACTGGCAGGACGAGTCAGGGGTGGTGGTCGAGCCCGGCGTGCCGCACTTCCTGCGCCAGATCGACAGCCCGGCGCGCGCCACCCGACTCGACCTCGCCCGCTGGCTGGTGGCGGAGGACAACCCGCTGACCGCCCGGGTGCTGGTCAACCGCCTGTGGAAGCTGTGCTTCGGCACCGGCATCAGCAAATCGGTCGACGATCTCGGCACCCAGGGCGAATGGCCGGTCCATCCCGAACTGCTCGACTACCTCGCCCGGCGATTCCGCAGCCAGGGCTGGGACATCAAGGCCCTGATGAAGGAGCTGGTGATGTCGCATGCCTACCGCCTCAGCTCGACGCCGCCCGTCGATAGCCGCGCCCTGCTGGCGGAGAAGGACCCCTTCGACCGGCTGCTGTCGCACCAGGCGAGCTTCCGCCTCGAGGCGGAGATGGTGCGTGACAACGCGCTGATGATCAGCGGTCTGCTGGTCGACCGCCTGGGCGGGCCCAGCGTCAAGCCCTACCAGCCGGCCGGCTACTGGCAGTACCTCAACTTCCCGGAACGCGAATGGGCGCACGACAAGGGCCCTGATGCCTATCGCCGCGGGCTGTACACCTGGTGGCAGCGCACCTTCCTGCAGCCCAGCCTGCTGGCCTTCGACGCGCCGCCGCGCGAGGAGTGCATCGCCGACCGCCTGCGCTCCAACACCCCGCAGCAGGCCCTGGTGCTGCTCAACGATCCGACCTATGTCGAGGCGGCGCGGGTATTCGCTGGGCGCATCCTGCATGATGGCGGCGCCGACGACCAGCACCGGCTCGCCTGGGCGATGCGCATGGCGCTGATCCGCACCGCCACCCCGGCCGAGCTGGCGGTGCTCTCCGGGCTGCTCGAGCGCAGCCGCACCAGCGCAGCCGCAGACCAGGCCGCCAGCGCCAAGCTGATGGCCATCGGCATGGCCAGCCCATCGACCGACCTGCCGGTGGTGGAGGTCGCCGCCTGGACCGCGGTGGCGCGCGCCATCCTCAATCTGCATGAGACCATCACCCGCTACTGACCGACAGTCCGCCGAGGAAGCGCCCATGACCAGCCATCCGGATGCCCTGACCCGCCGCAACCTGCTCGGCCGCACCGCCTGCAGCGTCGGCGCACTGACCCTGGGCAGCGCCGCATGGGGGCGGGCCTGGACGAGCGAGCCTGCAGCTGACCGCTGGCCGGGGGTGGTGCATCCCCTGCATCTGCCGGCCAAGGCCAAACGCGTCATCTACCTGTTCATGAGCGGTGGGCCATCGCATCTGGAGACCTTCGACCACAAGCCCAAGCTCACCGAACTGCATGGCCAGCCGATGCCGGAATCCTTCACCAAGGGCAAGCCGATTGCCCAGCTGCAGGGGCAGGCGCTGAAGATCTTCGGCCCCCAGGTCGGCTTCAAGCGCTTCGGCCAGTCCGGCCAGGAGATCAGCGAACTGCTGCCCCACACCGGCAGCATCGCCGACGACATCTGCATCATGCACTCGCTGACCACCGAGCCGATCAACCATGATCCGGCGCAGACCTTCTTCAACAGCGGCTCCTCGATCTCCGGCCGGCCGAGCATGGGCGCGTGGGTGAACTACGCGCTCGGGAGCGAATGCGACAACCTGCCCGGCTTCGTCGTGCTGACCTCCTTCGGCGGCGGCCAGGGCCAGCCGATCTCGGCGCGCCAATGGTCGGCCGGCTTCCTGCCCAGCCGCTTCCAGGGCGTGCTGTTCCAGTCCAAGGGCGATGCCGTGCTCTACGTCAGCCGTCCGGAGGGGGTCTCCCCTGCCGGCCAGCGCGATGTGCTGGACAGCGTGCTGGCGCTCAACCACCTGCATGGCGAGGTGGTCGACGATCCCGAGATCAGCACGCGCAACAGCCAGTACGAGATGGCCTTCAAGATGCAGAGCAGCGTGCCTGATCTGATGGATCTCTCCAAGGAGCCGGCGCATGTGCTGGAGCTGTACGGGACCAAGGGCGCCGACGGCAGCTTCGCCGCCAACTGCCTGCTCGCCCGCCGGCTGGCCGAGCGCGGGGTGCGCTTCATCCAGGTCTACCATCGCGGCTGGGATCACCATGGCGGGATCAAGAACGGCATCGCCGAGACCTCGCGGCTGACCGATCAGGGCGGTGCGGCGCTGGTCAAGGATCTCAAGGCGCGCGGCATGCTCGAGGACACCCTGGTGGTGTGGGGCGGCGAATTCGGCCGCACCCCGATGGCCCAGGGCGACGGGCGCGACCACCATATCAAGGGCTTCTCGATGTGGATGGCCGGCGGCGGGATCAAGCCCGGCATCACCATCGGCGCGACCGATGAGCTCGGCTACAACGCCGTCGAGGACGTCATCGAGGCCCATGACATCCATGCCACCATGCTGCACCAGCTCGGCATCGACCACACCCGGCTGACCTTCCGCTTTCAGGGCCGCGACTACCGCCTCACCGACGTCAAGGGCACGGTGGTGGCCAAGATCCTCGCCTGAGCGCGGGTGGCGCGGGCAGCGCCCTAGCCGGTGTGGACGAAGCCGCGCCAGGGCATGGTCACCAGCCTGCCCTGGGCATCCTCGACGAAGGCGCCGGGCTGCTCAATCAGCCAGCCGACCGCCATCAGCGGGCGGGGGAAGGGCCAGGCGAGCTGGAGGATCGGCCACATCTCCGGAGCCACCGCCGCAAGCAGTTCGAAATCCTCGCCATCGCACATCGCGGCGGATACCTGATCGCTCATTAACGGCACGTCATCATGCACCGGGACCTGGGACGGCAGCAGGATGCAGCCGCAGCCGCTCGCGGCGGCCAGCTTGGGAGCATCGCCTGCCAAACCGTCGCTGAGGTCCATCAGCGCATGCACGGCCGGGTGGCCGGCGAGCCATTGCCCCTCGGCGAGCCGCGGTTCGACGCGCAGATGGCGGCCTGAGCGCAGGCTGCCGCCCAATGGGCCGGTCACCACCAGCAGATCGCCCGGATGCGCGCCGGAACGGCGCAGCAGGCGTGGCGTTCCGTGGGCCGAGGCGACCGCCTCCCCCCACACCGTCACGGTGATCACCAGCATCCCCCCACCGGTGGTATCGCCGCCCAGCAGCGGACAGCCGTGGCGGTCGAGCTCGGTGATGATGCCATCCACCAGCGCCTCGGCATCCCAGCGCGCCGGGCAGGTCAGCGCCACCACCGCACCGACCGGGCGGGCGCCCATGGCGGCGAGATCGGAGAGCGCGGCGCCGGCGGCCTTGCGCCCCACCAGGCGGGGGTCGTCGGCGGGGAGGAAATGGCGTTCCTCGACCACCGTGTCGGTGCTCAGGCAGGTGGGACCGGCCGGGCTCCAGATGCAGCAGTCGTCGCCGATGCCCAGCACCCCCTCGGGATCGCGCACACGGGCGCGCAGCGAGCGGATGAGCTGGTCCTCATCGAGCATCGGTGCGTGCCGCCTAGCGGGCCCGCTCTCCTGCCGCTGCCGCGGCCGGCGGCGTGCGCAGCAGCAGCCGGCGCGCCTCGATCGAGGAACGCAGCTCCTCGACGCGGGTCTCGAGCTCGGCCAGCCGGCCGGGGCTGGAGGGATAGACCGGATGGTGGCAGTCGTTGAGCGCCATCAGCTGGGCGCGCAGCTCCTCCTGGAGCGATTCGACGAAGGCATCGTGGTCAGGCGGAGTGGTCATGCCGGCATCGTCACGCCGCCGGGGCAGGGTCAAGGGCGACCGCTGCCGACCTGCTAATGCGCGAACGGCTGTGCGACCCCGTCGGGCAGGGTGAGGATCTCGACGCCGCGCTCGGTGACCAGGATGGTATGCTCGAACTGGGCGCTGCGCTTGAGGTCGAGCGTGACCGCGGTCCAGCGGTCATCCCACATCACATGCCGGTAGTCGCCCTGGTTGATCATCGGCTCGATGGTGAAGACCATGTTGGGCACCATCTCGGTGGTCTGCGAGCGGTCGTAGTAGTGCGGCACCTGCGGGTCCATGTGGAACTGCTCGCCGATGCCGTGGCCGACGAAGGCCTTGACCACGCCGAAGCCTTCGCGCTCGGCGACCGTCTGGATGCCCCGGCCGATGTCGCGGATCATCGCCCCGGGATTGACGCTGGCGATGCCGCGCATCATGCATTCGTGGGTCACCCGCACCAGGCGCCTGGACTCCTCGTCGACCTCGCCGACCAGCACGGTCTCGGAGAGGTCGCCATGCATGCCATCGATGAAGATGGTGATGTCGAGGTTGACGATATCGCCCTCCTCCAAGGGGCGCGAATCGGGGATGCCGTGGCAGATCACCTCATTGACCGAGGTGCACAGGGACTTGGGATAGCCGTGGTAGTTGAGCGTCGAGGGATAGCCGCCCAGGTCGATGTAGGCCTGGTGGGTGATGGCGTCGATGGCGTCGGTGGTGATGCCGGGACGCACGGCCGCCTTGGCGATCTCGAGCACCCGGCGCGCCGCGCGGCAGGCCGAGCGCATGCGCTCGATCTGATCGGCGGACTTGATCACCGTCTTCTGGCGGGCCGCCTGCGGCTTGCCGGTGAGGGCGTAGTCCGGGCGCACGATGTGGGGCGGTACGGCGCGCATGGGCGAGAGCGCGCCAGGCCGTACCTGGCGCGGGTTGCTGGCCATGCGCGCGATCGGCGAGAGGGATTCCGTGCGCAGCTCCTTGAGCAGATCGCGGCTCTGATGGCAGCGCTTGTACTTCTTGCCGCTGCCGCACCAGCATTCGTCGTTGGGACCGATCTTGCTCACGTACCGTCTCGCAGGAGCGCGGATGCTAGCGCAAGCACGCGGACATGCATCTGGTTTGCCAGCCACGTTTCCGCGCCGGGCACGTGCCCACGACACCTGCGGGCGCGCCCCCTGGCCTATTCTTCCCTTTCCCGGCCGAGACCCCACACTGCCCCGCCATGCGCACGACCGTCAATACCCCCGATGCTCCGGGGGCCATCGGCCCCTACAGCCAGGCCGTCCGCCATGGCGAGCTGCTGTGGTGCTCGGGACAGCTGGGGCTCAACCCCGCCAACGGGCAGCTGGGCGATACGTCCGTCGCCCAGGCACGCCAGGCGCTCCTCAACCTCGAGGCGATCTGCCGCGAGGCCGGCACATCCCTGACCAAGGCCTTGCGCCTGACCGTCTACCTGATCGATCTCGCCGATTTCCAGGCGGTCAACCAGGTCTACCAGACCTTCTTCGAATCGCCCTACCCGGCCCGTGCGACCGTCCAGGTCGCGGCCCTGCCCAAGGGCGGCCTCGTCGAGATCGATGCTGTGGTTGCACTCTGATGCATGCATCCCCCCTATAGCACCAGCTCCGGGCGATGCCCGGAGGCAACAGTCGCAGTTGCCCGCTGTACCACGTCCCCTCAGCTGCGATCGTCCCAAGGATCCGTCATGACCAAGCCTCTGATCCTCGTCCTCCTCTTGATCTGCGCCGGGGTGCTCCAGGCCGCCGACCCGGATCGGCCGTTCGTCCACCACCTGTTCAGCGACAACATGGTGCTGCAGCGCGACATCGCGGTGCCGGTGTGGGGTTGGACCGAGGCGGGCAAGGAGGTCACGGTCAGCCTCGATGAGGTCGCCAGCAAGGCGGTCGCCGACGGCCAGGGCCGCTGGCAGGCCACCATCGCCGCCCACCCGGCCGGCGGACCCCACACCCTGACCGTCAGCGGTCCGCAGTCGGTGACCTTCAAGGAGGTGCTCTTCGGCGATGTGTGGATATGCTCCGGGCAGTCCAACATGGAGATGGGGATCGGCAACGTCACCAATGCCAAGGAGGAGATCGCGCAGGCGAACTACCCCCAGCTGCGCCTCTTCACCGTGCCCAAGCTGATCGCCTCCGAACCCCAGACCCAGGTCACCGGGCATTGGCAGGCCTGCACCCCCGAGAGCGTGGCGAACGGGGGCTGGAACGGCTTCAGCGCGGTCGGCTACTTCTTCGGCCGCGACCTGGTGCGCGAGGTGAAGATCCCCATCGGCCTGATCCATACCTCCTGGGGCGGGACCATCGCCGAGGCGTGGACCAGCGCCGAGGCGCTCAAGACCATGGATGACTTCCGCGCCGCGGTCGAGGGCTTCGAGCAGAGCACCAAGGAGCTCAAGAAGGGCACCACCGACCATGAGCAGCAGATGGCGGCGTGGTACGCCAAGAACGACCCCGGCACGGCGAGCGGCTGGGAGGCGCAAGGCTTCGACAGCAGCGCCTGGAAGACCATGCAGCTGCCGATCAACTGGGAACGGGCCGGACTGCCCGACTTCGACGGCATCGTATGGTTCCGCCGCGAATTCGACCTGCCCGAGGCCTGGGCCAACAAGGACGTCATGCTCCACCTCGGACCGGTCGACGACATGGACACCACCTGGGTCAACGGCACCAAGGTCGGCGGCCGCGACCTGTGGACCGATCAGCGGGATTACAAGATCCCCTCGCGCCTGCTCAAGCCGGGCAAGAACGTCATCGCCGTGCGCGTGCTCGATACCGGCGGCGATGGCGGGATCTACGGCAAGCCGGAGCAGATGCACCTCGATTGCGAGGGCCAGCCGCCGATCTCCCTGGTCGGGCCTTGGAAATACCAGGATTCGACCCCGCTGGCCAAGACCACCGCGCTGCCCCAGGCCTCGACCAACAACCCCAACGTCGTCACCGTGCTGTACAACGGCATGATCGCCAACCTGGTCCCCTATGCGATCAAGGGCGCCATCTGGTACCAGGGCGAATCGAACGGCGATCGCGGCATGCAGTACCGCCGGCTGCTGCCGACCATGATCACCGACTGGCGCACCCGCTTCGGTGTCGGCGACTTCCCCTTCTACATCGTCAGCCTGGCCAACTTCATGGGCGTCGAGGCCGAGCCGAGCGATCCGCCCTGGGCCACCCTGCGCGAGGCGCAGATGCTGACCGCCAAGACGCTGCCGCACAGCGGCCTGGCGCTGGCCATCGACATCGGCGACGCCAAGGACATCCATCCCAAGAACAAGCAGGAGGTCGGCCGCCGCCTGGCGCTCAATGCCCTGGCCCAGGACTACGGCCAGCACATCGAATTCCAGGGGCCATGGTACAAATCCTGCACGGTCGAGGACGCCGCCATGCGCATCACCTTCGACCACCTCGGTGGCGGTCTGGTGGCGCGCGACTACGAGGGCAAGCCGGCCGACAAGCTGGTCGGCTTCAGCATCGCCGGCGCGGACAAGCACTTCGTCTGGGCCGAGGCGCGCATCGACGGCGACACCGTGGTGGTCAGCTCGCCCCAGGTCGGCAAGCCGGTCGCGGTGCGCTATGCCTGGGCCAACAACCCGCTGTGCAACCTCTACAATAAGGCCGGTCTGCCGGCCGTGCCGTTCCGCACCGACGTGCCCAGATAGACCGAGCCCGCCGCCGCGGACGGCCGCGCCTGGCGCGCCCATGCTGGCGCGCCCGCGCGCGTCCGGCAGCCGATCAGCCGGAGCTGAGGCTCTGGATGATCGCCAGCAGGGCGCCGATGGCGACCACCACCACCATCCCCCGCAGGCACAGCACCGGGAAGAAGGGCACGCTCGTGCCCGGTATGCGGCCGGCGCGCACGAGCGCGCGGTAGACCGCCCACTGCAGCAGTCCGAGGATGAGACCCAGGACCAGCGGTGAGAGCACCAGCAGCAGGAGCGAGAGCGCGCCGTTCATGCCGCCCAGGCCGCCTCGACCCCTGGCCGGCGCAGCACCGGCCTAGGCCTTCGCCGCATCAGCCGCGGCATTCGCTAGCGCATCGGCCACCGCGGAGGCATCGAGCGGCCGCCAGACGCCGCGTTCCGGCAGCAGCTCCTGCAGGCTGCGCACCTGGTAGCCGGCGCGCTTGACCTGCCGTAGCGAGGAGACCAGGGCGCCGACGCTATTGAGGGTGGTGAAGTACGGGGTGTTCGATACCGCGCAGGCGGAGCGGATCTTGCCTTCGTCGCTGCGCCCGCCCTTGGCGTTGGGGGTGTTGATCACGAATGCCAGATGCCGCAGGTGGTTGAGCACGGTGTTGCCGCCATCCTGGACCTTGCTGAGGATCTCGACCTTGATGCCATTGCGCTGCAGCACCTGGCCGGTGCCGCGGGTCGAGCAGATCTGGTAGCCGAGGTCGGCGATCTGCTGGGCGAGCGGGATCATCAGCCGCTTGTCGTTGTCGCGCACGCTGATGAACACCTTGCCGGCGAGCTTGAGCGCCTGGCCCGCGCCGAGCTGCGACTTGAAGAAGGCCTCGCCGAAGGTCGGGGCGATGCCCATCACCTCGCCGGTCGATTTCATCTCCGGGCCGAGCACGGTATCCACCCCGGGGAACTTGTTGAACGGCAGCACCGATTCCTTGACGCAGAAGTGCTCTGGGATGCTGCGCGCCGCCACCTCCTTGGTCAGCACGCCGAGCTCGCGCAGGGTGCGGCCGGCCTGCACCAGGGCGGCGATCTTGGCCAGCGGCAGCCCGGTGGCCTTGCTGACGAACGGCACGGTGCGGGAGGCGCGCGGATTGACCTCGATGAGGTAGACCTCCTCATGGCGGATGGCGAACTGGACGTTCATCAGGCCGCGCACGTTCAGGTGCCGCGCCAGGGCCGCGGTCATGTCGCGCATCTGCGCCAGCAGGCGGTCGGAGAGCGAGTAGCTCGGGATGACGCACGAGGCGTCCCCGGAATGCACTCCCGCCTCCTCAATATGCTCCAGGATGCCGCCGACCATCACGTCGGTGGCATCGGCGACTGCGTCGACATCGACTTCGACGGCATTCTCGAGGTACTTGTCGAGCAGGATCGGGGCGTCCGCCTTGTGCGCATGACGGCTGGCCTCGATCGCGGCACGCACGAAGCCGCCGAGCTCCGCCTGGCTGTAGACGATCTCCATGGCGCGCCCGCCGAGCACGAAGCTCGGGCGCACCACCAGCGGTAGGCCGATGCGCGCCGCTTCGCGGATCGCCTCGTCATAGGTGCGGGCGATGCCGTTGACCGGCTGCTTGAGGCCGATCTCGTCGAGGATGCCCTTGAACAGCTCGCGGTCGCCGGCGCGATCGATGTCGGTCGGCGAGGTGCCGATGATCGGCACGCCGGCCTTCTCGAGGTCGAGCGAGATGTTCAGCGGCGTCTGCCCGCCGAACTGCACGATCACCCCCTGCGGCTTCATCACCCGGTCGATCTCGAGCACATCCTCGGTGGTGACCGGTTCGAAGAAGAGGAAGTCCGAGGTGTCGTAGTCGGTCGACACGGTCTCCGGGTTGGAATTGACCATGATGACCTGGAAGCCGGCATCGCGCAGGGCGAAGGCGGCGTGGCAGCAGCAGTAGTCGAACTCGATGCCCTGGCCGATGCGGTTGGGCCCGCCTCCCAGGATCATGATCTTCTTCGCGCTGCTGGTGGGCGCCTCGCACTCCTGCTCGTAGGTCGAGTAGTAGTACGGGGTGAAGGCGGCGAACTCGGCGGCGCAGGTATCGACCAGCTTGTAGACCGGATGCACCCCGAGCAGCCAGCGCCGGGTGCGCACCGCCGCCTCGCTGGAGCGCCACAGCACCGCCAGCTGGCGGTCGCTGAAGCCGTCGGATTTGGCTGCCCGCATGGCCTCCAGCGGGATGTCCTCGACATCCGAGCCCATGGCGCGCAGGGCGAGCTCGTGGGCGACGATGGCGGCTATATGGCGCAGGAACCACGGATCGATGCCGGTGGCCCCGGCGATCTCCTCGACCGTCGCTCCGGCGAGCATCGCCAGGCGGACCTGGAACAGGCGATGCGAGGTCGGCCGGGCGATGAGAGCGAGCAGCTCGGCCTTGCGTGCGCCATCGGCGACGTCCTCGCTGTTGCGCGGGCCCAGGCCGTTGGCGCCGATCTCCAGGCCGCGCAGCGCCTTCTGCAGCGATTCCCGGAAGGTGCGGCCGATGGCCATGACCTCGCCGACCGATTTCATCTGGTAGCCGAGTGTGTCGTCGGCCTCGGTGAACTTCTCGAAGGCGAAGCGCGGCACCTTGGTGACCACGTAATCGATGGTCGGCTCGAAGCAGGCCGGCGTCTCGCGGGTGATGTCGTTGCGCAGCTCGTCGAGGGCGTAGCCGACCGCGAGCTTGGCGGCGATCTTGGCGATCGGGAAGCCGGTCGCCTTGGAGGCCAGGGCGGAGGAGCGCGAGACGCGCGGGTTCATCTCGATCACCACCATCCGGCCGTCGAGCGGATTGACGGCGAACTGGATGTTGCTGCCGCCGGTCTCGACGCCGACCGCGCGGATGATCGCCAGCGCGGCATCGCGCATGCGCTGGTATTCGCGGTCGCTGAGGGTCTGGATGGGCGCCACGGTGATCGAGTCGCCGGTATGGATGCCCATCGGATCGAGGTTCTCGATCGAGCACACGATGACGACGTTGTCCTTGCGGTCGCGCATCACCTCGAGCTCGAACTCCTTCCAGCCGTAGAGCGACTGCTCGATCGACAGTTCGCTGGTGCGGCTGAGCATCAGTCCGCGCTTGCAGATGGTCTCGAACTGCTCCTCGGTGGTGCACAGGCCGCCGCCGCTGCCGCCCATGGTGAAGGACGGCCTGATCATGCAGGGCAGCCCGATGCGGCTGCGTACCGCCTGCGCCTCTTCCCAGGTGGTGGCCTTCTCCGCCCGCGCCATCCCCAGCCCGAGCTTCTTGATGATGACGGCGAACTCCTCGCGGCTCTCCGCCCGGCGGATCACCTCGGCGGTCGCGCCGATCATCTCGCAGGCGAATTCCGTCAGCGTGCCGCTCTCCCACAGGGCCATGGCGGTGTTCAGGGCGGTCTGGCCGCCCAGGGTGGGCAGTACCGCGTCCGGACGCTCGCGTTCGATGATCTTGCGCACGCATTCGGGGGTGATCGGCTCGATATAGGTGGCATCGGCCATCTCGGGATCGGTCATGATGGTGGCCGGATTCGAGTTCACCAGGATGATGCGATACCCCTCCTCGCGCAGGGCCTTGCAGGCCTGGGTGCCAGAATAGTCGAATTCACAGGCTTGGCCGATGATGATCGGCCCCGATCCGATGATGAGGATGCTGCTGATGTCGGTGCGTTTGGGCATTGTGGGGACCTGGGAGGGGCCAGAGCCCCGGGGCGGTAAAAACTCGCGCAAGGGTAGGTGCAATCCCCTATACGCAAGGGCGCAAGCCCCGACCCGCATGGGCGCCCTGACGGCAATCGAGGTCGGGGTGCTTGGAGGCCCCCCTGGAATGTGGGTAAGCCGATGCGCCGACGTGCCCTGGGCCGATGATGCGCGCGGTCAGCCGGGAGGCCAGGCGGGTGGGCAGCGGCTGGCCAGTGATCCTGCTGTCGGGACGCTGTCACTTGGCGCTATCATCCTCAACGCCACCACGCACACTGCGTAGAAGGTTGTTGGCTCAGAGCATCATACCGCTCGCTCACCTGGCGCACTTCTCCGAGGACCCCGCGATGCGACTTCCCCTCTTCCGCCTGAGTACCCAGGTCGTCTGCCTGGCCAGCCTCGCCCTCGGTGCCGGTAGGTGCCTGCAGGCCGAGGAAGAAGTCCACCTCGCCTCCGGCGAGGTGGTGGTCGGCGAACTGGTCAGCGAGACCACCACCACCCTGGAGGTCCGCCGCCAGGTGCTGATCAGGCACACCGCGGTGGCTGCCAACGTCACCATCCCCAAGGACCAGATCACCCGGCGCGAGAAGGTGCCATCCTTCCACGACCAGTACCTGGCACGCGCCAAGAACGCCCCGGACACCCTCGAAGGGCATCTGGCGCTGGCACGCTGGAGCATCGACCACTGCCTGGTCAAGGAAGCCGCCCAGAACGCCCAGCGCGCGGATGACATCGACAGCGACAATCCCCTCGTCCTCAAGGTCTTCTCCGACCTGGGCTACATCAAGGAGAAGGACACCTGGGTGCGCGAGGATGAATACCTGGCCAGGACCGGACTGGTCGACTACCAGGGCAAGATCATGACCCCGGCCGAGGCCGAGAAGGCCAAGGCGATCTACGCCGCGACCCAGGAGCACGACGAGGCGACCCAGGCGATCAAGGACGACCAGTTCTACCTCGCCCATGGCGACGAGAAGGTCAAGGAGCTGAGCGACAAGCTCGACAAGGACAAGGCCGACCAGGCCAAGGCCAAGGGCGATGCCGATGCCGCCAAGACGCGAATCGACGCCGACAACAAGAAGCAGGCCGACCTGGCCAACCAGCCGCAGCAGCCCGCCAACAACAACGGCGGCGGCTTCGGCAACCGCCGCAACCAGCAGAATCAGCAGACCCCGGCGCAGCAGGTGGCCAAGGACCTCGCCGACGCCACCGCGGCCTACGAGAAGGCCACCGAGGACCAGCACGCCGCCGATCGCCTGGTCGCCTCCGAGACCAAGAAGCTGGCCGCGCTGCAGGCGTCGGTGGCCAAGGCCAAGGATGACCTGCCGGTGCAGCAGGATCGCCTGAAGAAGGCCGACGAGACGCTGACCACGCTCACCGGCAAGGCCCCGGTCTCGACCGATGACAAGAGCGCAGACGCGGGCAAGGCCGCTGGCGACACCAAGACCGACACCAAGACCGACGCGATCAAGGCCGATCCGCCCAAGAGCCGCTTCGGCAACTGAACGTGACGGCATCCGCGGCCGGGCATCTCCAGCCGCCGCTGTCCTCCCGATCCGATCTCGTGAGCACGGAGCCGCGCCGACCGCCCCTATTCGCTGCGCGCTGAGGCCTGCAGGCTGTAGAGCAGCTCGAGCGCCTGGCGCGGGCTGAGCTCGTCGAGCGAGAGGGACTTGAGCCGCTGGAGGGTGGCGCTCTCGGCCGCCGCGAAGAGGGTGAGCTGGATGGGAGCCGGGCGGCCGGGTGATTCCTGCTGCCGCACCGCCGGGCGTTCGCGCTCGGTCAGGCTCACATTCAGCTGCTCGAGGGTCGCCAGCACTTCGCGCGCCCGGGCGATCACCGGAGTGGGCACGCCGGCCAGGCGGGCGACATGGATGCCGTAGCTCTTGGTCGCGGCGCCGGGGACGATGCGGTGGAGGAATACCACGTCGTCGTCCTGCTCGGCGACGGCTACCGTGAGATTGCAGATGCCCGGCCGATCCGCGGCCAGGTCGACCAGCTCGTGGTAGTGGGTGGCGAACAGGCAGCGGCAGCCGATGCGGTCGTGCAGATGCTCGGTGATCGCCCAGGCCAGGCTGACGCCGTCGAAGGTCGAGGTGCCGCGCCCCACCTCGTCGAGGATGACCAGGCTGCGCCGGGTCGCATGGTTGAGGATCGCCGCGGTCTCGGCCATCTCGACCATGAAGGTCGAGAGGTTGCGGGCCAGCTCATCACCCGCCCCGACGCGGGTGAAGACGCGATCCACCACGCCGATGCGCGCCGAGCGCGCCGGCACGAAGCTGCCGGCCTGGGCGAGTACCACCGCCAGGGCCACCTGGCGGATGTAGGTCGATTTCCCAGCCATGTTCGGCCCGGTGATCACCGCCAGGCGCGCGCTCGGCGAGCCGGCGTTCCCGCCCTGGGCGCACGCGGCGCTGGCGGCATCCAGGCTGGTGTCGTTGGCGACGAAGGTGCCGCGGCCGATGACCTCCTCGACCACCGGGTGGCGGCAGTCCAGCAGCTCGAGCTCGAATCCGTCATCGACCACCGGCCTGCACCATTCGCGCTTGCGCGCCACTTCGGCGAGGGCGGCGGTGACATCGCACAGCGACAGCGCATCGGCGCATGTCTGCAGTGCTGGGCCTGAACGTTCGGTCTGCTCGCGCAAGCGGGTGAAGATCGCCATCTCGGCGGCGCGGATGCGGTCCTCGGCCCCCAGGGCGCGGTCCTCGTACTCCTTCAGCTCGGGGGTGATGTAGCGCTCCGCCCCGACCAGTGTCTGCTTGCGGATGAAGTGCGGCGGCACCTTGTCGCCATTCGCCTTGCTGATCTCGATGTAGTAGCCGAACACCTTGTTGTAGCCGACCTTCAGCTTCGGCAAGCCGCACTGCGCGGCCTCGCGGCTCTGGTAGGCGGCCAGCCAGGCCGAGGCCTCGTCCTTGATGCCGCGCAGCTGATCGAGATCGGCATCGATGCCGCTGCGCACCAGGCCACCTTCGCCGATGGCCAGGGGCGGATCATCGACCAGCACGCGGATGATCTCGTCGGCCAGGACGCGGTCGCCCAGAAGCCCGCTGCACGCCGACGCCAGCAGGGCGGGCAGGGCGGCGGCATCCCCGTCCGCCACCAGGGCGCTGCGCACCCGCAGGGCGGCGGCCAGGGAGCGCGCCAGATGCACGAGATCGCGCGCCGAGCACCGCCCGGTCGCCACCCGGGCGAGCAGCCGTTCGAGGTCGTAGACCTCAGCGAGCGCTTCGCGCACATCGGCGCGGATGCGATCGTTGGCCAGGAGATGGGCGACGGCGTCGTGGCGCGCGGCGATCGCCGCGATGGTCGCCAGGGGACGCGACAGCCAGTCGGCCAGCAGCCGGGCACCCGGCGCGGTGGCTGTTCGGTCGACCGCCGCGAGCACCGTGCCGGTGCGCCCGCCATCGCGGCTGTTGCGCAGCAGCTCGAGGTTGCGCCGGCAGGTCGCATCGATGATCAGATGCTCGGACTGGTGCATCCGGGTGATGGTGCGGATGTGGCCGAGCGCGGTGAGCTGCTCGGCGGCTCCAGGGCTGGTCGCGCTCTCGGCATAGCGCAATGCCGCCGCCGCCGCCGCCGCCAGGTGATCCTCCCCGGCGCCGATGCCGAAGCCCTCCAGGCCGAGGACGCGCAACCGCTCGGCGAGATAGCGGCGGGCATCGCCGCCCTTCCAGGCGAAGGCGGGCAGGCTGCTGAGCGGCGGCACCGCCTGGGGCGCGAACAGCCGGGCCAGCCGCTCCTGGGTGTCGCCGGCATGGCGCACCTCCTCGGGCAGCACCAGCTCGGCTGGCTGCAGACGCGCCAGGGCGAGGGCCAGCCGTCCCCCCTCGGCCTCCTCGACGGTGAAGCGCCCGGTGCTGACGTCCAGCGCACTGATCCCCACCAGGCCGTCGAGGGACGTGAGGCTCACCAGCCAGTTGGCCGCGGTCGCCTCCAGCCCGCTCTCATCGATGAGCGTCCCGGCGGTGATCACCCGGGTCAGCCCGCGCTTCACCAGGCCCTTCGCCTCCTTGGGATCCTCCAGCTGATCCATGATCGCCACCCGCTTGCCGGCGGCGAGCAGCTTGGGCAGGTAGCCGGGCAGGCTGTGATGCGGCACGCCCGCCATGGCGATCGGCTGGTCGGCATCCTTGTTGCGGCTGGTCAGGGCGACACCGGTGATGCGCGAGAGCTCGACCGCATCCTCGAGGAAGGCCTCGAAGAAATCCCCCATGCGCATCAGCAGCAGGCATCCCGGCTGACCCGCCTTGACCTCGAGGTACTGCCGCATCATCGGCGTCTCGTGTGCCGGAGCGCCCGCCATGCTAGGCGCCCTCCCCGCCCCGGCGGCCATCAGCGCACGCGCCAGGCGGACGAATGCGCGGGCTGCGCCCAGCGGACGGCAGCGGCTCCGCGCTGCAGCGGATGCGGCGCAGGCGCAATGCTGGCACGGCCATGGCCCGGGTCAGTGCAGGAGCCGGATGTCTACGACGATGACCAGGGGCGTCTTCACCCCACCGGTCTTGGCCGGATCGACCTCCTGGATCTCGCCCACTACACCGACGTTGTTCCAGAAGAACTCCGACAGCTGCAGCGGCGAGCCGGGCTTGACCTTGAGGAAGGCCCGCACCTTGCCCTCCTGGTCGATGATCACGTGGCTTGTGCCGAGCTGGGCATTGGCCTGCTCATTGATCAGGCCAGTGACTGCATATTCGATGCTGGCAGGCGCCTTGGGCGCCTGCGCCGCTGCGGCCTTGAAATCGCCCGCATCGACCCTGGCCGGCTCGCCGGCCGGCTTGGCCGCCGGATCGGCCGGCTTCGCCGGCGCATCGCCCGACGCCGGGACCTTCGCCACCGTGGCGGGAGGCGCGTCGCCCACCGGCTTGGCCGCGGGTTCGGCCGTGCCCGCCGGCGTCGTGGCGGCGACCGTGGTCGCCGCGACCGGCTTGGGCATCTCGATCGGTGGCTCGCCGGGGATCTCGCGGGTGGCGGTCAGGCCATGCTCGCGCTGGACCTTCTCGGCCGCCTGCACCACCTTGGCGATCTTGCTGTCGAGCTCCTGGGCCTCGTTGCGGGTGGCGGCATCGGTATGGTCCTTGACCACCTGGGCCAGCAGGCGATGGAGGTTGCTCCAGTCGAGGGTCGCAGCGAGATCGAAGTTCTGGCGGTCCAGGACCTGCTTATAGCGCGCATAGATCGCCTTGGCCTCCAGCCACGCGGCCTCGCTCTGGTTGGCGACCGCCTGATTCTTCTGAATGCCGGCGGCGACATTGGCCGGCAGGTTGAGCACGCTCTTGTGCACATAGGCCACCGCGCTTGGCGGATAGACCGCCTGCCAGTCGCCGATCTTCTTGCCCTTGGACTCGACGATCTCGCCCTTCGCCAGCTCGGCGACGATGTTGCTGCGTAGCGTCGCATCGTCGCGGGCGCGGGCGCGGTCCTCGGTAACCCGGAAGGTCTTGCCGTCTTCGAGCGGCTGGAGGACCTTGGCGTGCACCCAGGCGGTCCCTGAACGCGGGAAGCGCACCACGAACCAGTCCGGCAGGCCCTTGGCGACACCCAGGACCTCGACTTCGGCGCCGGCATCGAGGATGGCGGCCTCCTTGGAATTGAGGCTGGGGCCGAAGTGCACCTTGCCCTTCTTCGCCATGGTCGCGTGGATGACGGTCTCCGGCGCGACCTGGGTGGCCGGCGCGGCCGGATCCCCATCGGCTGCGATGAGCATCGGCGATACCACCACGAGCAGGAATGCGGCCACTGGCACTGCAGCGCAGGAGACGAAACAACGCATGGGCGCAACCTCCGCTGGCGAGCCTAGTTCGGCCATGGCAAAAGCAATGCGCCCGCTCGGGTCCAGGACTTGGCGCCACTCCGATGGGTCGTACAGTCTCGGACCGGAGGTCTCATGGTTCTTGACCGATTACGCCGGGGTGCAGCCGGACGCGACCCGAAGAAGATCCCGGATGGACTGTGGGTCAAGTGCCCGGGATGCAGCAAGACGGTGTTCAAGCGCCTGGTCGAGGAGCGCATGGATACCTGCCCGGAATGCAACCACCACTTCCCGATGGCCGCCCGCAATCGCGTCGCCTCGATCATCGACGAGGGCACCTGGCTCGAATTCGATGCCGACATCACCAGCGCCGATCCGCTCTCCTTCGTCGACTCCAAGCCCTACCTCGAACGCATCATCCAGTCGCAGGCGAAATCCGGGCTCAAGGATGCCGTCATCTGCGGCACCGGCAGCCTGGAGGGCATCGCCATCGGCCTGGGGGCGATGGACTTCAGCTTCAATGGCGGCTCGATGGGCTCGGTGGTCGGCGAGAAGCTGACGCGCATGATCGAACGCTCCACCGCCGCAAAGGTCCCTGCGCTGATCATCTCCTCCTCGGGCGGGGCCCGCATGCAGGAGGGCGCGCTCTCGCTGATGCAGATGGCCAAGACCTCCGCCGCCCTCGCCCGCCATGCCGCCGCCAAGCTGCCCTACATCTCGGTGCTCACCAACCCGACCATGGCCGGGGTGATGGCGAGCTTCGCCAGCCTCGGCGATGTCATCATCGCCGAACCCAAGGCGCTGATCGGCTTCACTGGTCCTCGCGTGATCAAGGAGACGATCAAACAGGAGCTCCCCGAGGGCTTCCAGACCAGCGAATTCCTCATCGCCCATGGCCAGCTGGATCTGATCGTCACCAGGCAGGACCTGAAGGCCGAGCTGGCGCGCATCCTCGGCTACCTGGTCCGTTAGGATTGATGATGCCACTGATGTCAGAGCCCGGGCACAGGTCGCGGCAGCGGCGCCGTGCACCAGCCAGCCAAGCCGCCCCCGCTCCCAGCGCCCAGGGGCGCCTTCGATGACCTGCCCCCCCTCATCCCCCGACATCCACGCGCTGTGGCGCAACGCCCAGGCGGTATGCTTCGACATCGACAGCACCGTCTGCCTGGATGAAGGGATCGACGTCCTCGCCGCGCATGCCGGGGTGGGCGACCAGGTCAGCGCCATGACGCGCCAGGCGATGGGCGGCCATGTGCCCTTCCAGGATGCCCTACGGCAGCGCCTCGAGCTCATCCGCCCGAGCAAGAGCATGGTCGCCGACTGCCTGCGCGCCCACCCGCCGCGCCTGACGCCGGGGATCGGTGATCTGGTCAATGCGCTCAGCCGCCGTCGGGTGGCGGTCTACCTGATTACAGGCGGCTTCACCCAGATGGCCGAGCCGGTGATCAAGAAGCTGGGCATCCCGCGCAACCAGCTGATCGCCAACACCCTGCTGTTCGATGCCAATGGTGATTACTGCGGCTTCGATCTGGACGCCCCGACCGCGCGCAGCGGCGGCAAGGGCGTGGCGATCACCGACCTCAAGCGGCGCTTCGGCTATGCGCCCCTGATCATGGTCGGCGATGGCGCCACCGATCTCGAGGCCCGACCGCCCGCGGATGGCTTCATCGGCTTCGGCGGTGTCGTGGTCCGTGAGCGGGTGAAGGCGAACGCCGACTGGTTCGTCCTCGATTTCAACGAGCTGCTGGCCGAGCTGGACCGTTCGCCGCCGGCTCGCCGGCGATCCACCACCATCTGAGCCCTCGTCACGCCATGCCCACCCGCCACCCGGCTCGACGCACCGCTCAACCAGCGACCAGAGCGCCGGCGCGCCCGGCTGGCGCTGCGGCGCAGCTGCCACCGGCCGGGGAGCGGGGTGAGCGCTACTGGCTGATGAAGAGCGAGCCCGACACCTTCGGCATCGCCCATCTCGCCCGACAAGGCGTCGCGCCCTGGGATGGGATGCGGAACTACCAGAGCCGCAATAACATTCGCACCATGGCGGTCGGCGACCTGGTGCTGTTCTACCATTCCAACGCCACCCCGAGCGGCGTGGCCGGCATCGCCCAGGTGGCGCGCGCAGCCTACCCGGATCATACCAGCTGGGATGCCTCGTCGCACTACTTCGATCCCAAGAGCAGCCCTGACAACCCGCGCTGGTCGATGGTGGATGTGCGCTACGTCTCGACTTTCCCTCGACTCCTGCCCTTGGACGCCCTGCGCAGCGTGCCGGAGCTCTCGAGCATGCTGCTGTTCCGCAATTCGCGCCTCTCGGTGATCGGGGTCTCCCCGCAGCATTATCAAATCATCCTGCGGCTCGCCGCCTCCTGAGCCGCAGCCGAGTCGAGTAGCAGCGGGAGGCTTTCGCCCTTTCTTCCACACGCACGCCCCCGATACTGAGAACAGCTAGCTTTGACAACCGGATATCGTGGGGGCGAACAGGTTTAGACGGGAGTGCAACGGTGATTGTTGCGTGCCGTGGTGCGGGAGGCCACGTAAATAACCCGCAAAAAAATAAGTGCCGACGATCACGTCGAGTACGCTCTCGCTGCTTAATTAAAACGAAGCAGTGAGACGAGATGGGCTCAGTGCCGATGCTGGCGCCCGTCTCCATTAATACTCATCGGCTGGCTGACGGAGCCGTCCGATTACCGTCAGCGAGACCCGCCGGACTGGTCCATGGCTCGGGCTGGCAGCCGCCTTGGCCGTGGACGAGAATAAAAGACTGCCTACGCATGTAGACGCGTTACACGTACACACTCGGACGCGGGTTCGATTCCCGCCGCCTCCACCATCCCCTGAAATCGCCGTTTTCCCGAGCAGGGAGAACGGCGATCTCTTTTCAGTGATCAAGGTTGCGGAATCCATGCGGTAGTTCGATGCGTTGTTATTGAACATCTAGTGCTTCGCCTGAGCGTTTACCATATTCTGTGATCCATTAGTCATTGGGGTCCGGCATCGGATTCGATGCAATCGGCCGCCCGAAAGCATGTGGACCGAGACCAACGCAGAAGTCCGTGTCGACATTGCCACCATCATCTCGACCATCGCGGCCAACGCGGTAGGCGCCGATCATCACACCGTCCCGAATGATCGGGTTGAAAACACTCCCTGACCGGAATGGATCGGCAGGCAGCGGCTCTCTGCGGAGATAGGAGAGCAAAACCATGCCGCTGATCTGATGCATGCAGGGTCGCCATGCCCACGTTTGCATGGCAACCTTGTATTGCGACATTATCTCCCAGCCAGGGTTCTGTAGGCTTAACGGCAGAAGTGTCGGCAACTCGACCCGATCATGGTGCTCGAACACATCGGAGATCGTCACGAGCTGATCAAGATAATCTGCCCGATCTAGTGTACTGACACATAAATACTTGTCAATAAAATCGATTCTCGCGGGTATGCATTCATGGAGGATGAATCCATGGCCCGTCGTATTTTGCCTGAGGTAGATATCACGGAAGCTGACCGCGAAAG